>Ga0209777_10000105_pt1 | contig 139106 bp, 122 predicted proteins | sample FrelakmetHBP12HB_FD_187147 | JGI IMG/M metagenome (GOLD analysis project Ga0209777, IMG submission 187147) | Freshwater lake sediment microbial communities from the University of Notre Dame, USA, for methane emissions studies -HBP12 HB (SPAdes)... | ecosystem: Environmental > Aquatic >... | reverse complement strand
AATGACGCTCGGTAAGTGGGTCAAGGTTGGCAGTCGGTTCATCGAGCAGGAAGATGGGAGCCTTTTTAAGTAAGGCACGTGCAATCGCCAGCCGCTGGCGTTCCCCGCCGCTGAGACGAAGACCACGTTCGCCGATGATGGTTTCATATCCCTGCGGTAATCCCATGATGAAATCGTGAATTTGCGCCCGCTGCGAGGCATTCCGGACTTCGGTTTCGGTCGCCGTTGGCCGGGCCAGGAGTAAATTCTGAAGAATGGTATCGTTAAAGAAATACGATCGCTGTGAGGTGACGCTGATCAGCTGGCGCACATCCTCCAAGCCAAATTCGTGGATATCGCGGTCATCCAGAAAGACCCGGCCCTGCGGGATGTCCCAGAAGCGCAGGAGAATGTTCACCAGCGTGGACTTCCCCGCCCCACTTGGCCCGACGATGGCAATCCGTTTTCCGGGAGGCAGTTGGAACGAAATGTCCTGCAGGGTAGGCTGGGATTGACCGGGGTATGTGAAAGAGAGCGCTGATATCCGTAATTCGGGATTTGGAATCTGTAATTCGCCCTTTGTAATTTGTGCCCGATGAAACGAATCATCGGTCACGAACAATGGTTCACGAACAGCGGGGGTTGCATCGACCACTTCAAACAGGCGTCGGGCGGATTGCAGGCTGGACGAAAGTGTCTGGGCGGCAAACGGGAGCGGCATAACCGCCTCGAACCCTGCCAAAGCCGACAAGGTCAAAACAGCCAGCATCACGCCGGTAATCTGTTGCAATGCCACCAGTGAAATGGCAAGCGCCAGCACCGCGAGCATCCCCAGATTGACCAGAAGGGTGGTCAAGGCGCTGGAAAAGCCAGTGAGCGAGGCGAGATGCCGCTGAGTCTGCCCATAGGCTTTCCCATCCGAAACAAGACTGGCTGAGTAATCAGCGCCTCGGCCAAAAACGAGGATATCCGGCAGGCCCTGGATACCATCCACCAGGCGGACCTGGAGGGCTGCCCGGCGGGACACAAGCCTTACCCCGGCCCGGCGGCTTAGTATCCAGGAGAGCAGGGGTACACCAATCCCAAGCAAAAGCGTAAAGGCCAGGTAGACCCAAGCCAGGGGCAGGTCATAAAGACCAAAGAAGATCGTCATCCCGACTGCAACGAGCGTTGCCACCAGCGGTGGGGCAACCACGCGTACGTAAAAGTTTTCCAGCATTCCCACGTCGGCGATAATACGCGAGAGCAGGTCGCCTGAACGGTACAGCATCAGCCGGGCCGGAGCGAGAGGCTCCAACGCCCGGTAGAACCAAAGACGCAGGCGGGCCAGCAGCCGAAATGTAACGTCATGGGATAGCAGGCGTTCGGAATAGCGGAAACCACCGCGTGCAATCCCAAAGAAACGCACACCGACTATTGCAACCTGCAAAGCGCCCAAATCCGGATGCAGCGCGGCGGATGAGATCAGGAATGCGGAGGTTCCCATCAAACCAACATTGCTGCCAACCGTCAGCGCGCTGAGCAACACTGAAAGCGCCACCCAGCCCCAGGAGCCGCGCAGGAATCCAAGAAGACGAAGGAGAGTCGAGGATCGCTTATAGATGATCGATGGTTGAGGATCAGCTGGATGTAGGCGGTCAATCGGGGAAGGTCGGAAGTCAGCCGGGAGGTTTGGCGCTTGACTTTCAATTCCGGCAGAGATATTCACGAGAGATGCATAAACGCCGTGTTGCTCCAGGAGTTCCCGATGGGTGCCTGCCTCCGCAAGACAGCCTTTCTCCAAAACGAAGATCCGGTCAGCCTGAAAAACCGTGTTCAAGCGGTGGGCAATGGTGATGACCGTGCGCCCGCGCATCAGTGCGTGCAAGGCCGACTCCACCAGCACCTCCTGCTCCGGGTCCAGGTTGGAGGTTGATTCGTCCAGGATCAAAATCGGAGCATTTTTTAAAAAAGCGCGCGCCAGGGCAAGACGTTGAGCCTGCCCGCGGCTAAGGCGGGCACCTTCATCGCCAATTAAAGTCACGTAGCCCTGTGGCAGGGAGGTGATGAACTCATCCAGGTGGGCAGCATGGGCTGCGGCAGCCAGTTGCTCATCAGTGGCAGCCGGGCGCGCCAGTCGCAAGTTGGCTGCCAGTGTGTCATGAAAAAGGAATGGATCCTGGGGAACCCATGCAATCAGGCTGCGCCATGCTTCAAGAGGAATATTCATTAATGGCTGATGGTTAATCGTGATGAGCCCGCTGTCCGGGTGGATAAACCGCAAAAGCAGCGCGGCCAGGGTACTTTTCCCGGCACCGCTCCTCCCAACGAGCGCCACATGTTCCCCGGCATGGATTTCAAGCGTGAGGTCTTGCAGGGCAGGTTTGGCTTCACCGGGATACTTATATGAAAGAGCAGATAAGGTAAGAACAGAGAACAGTGGAGAACCGGTAGCGTGAAGTTTGCAGCTTTGCATTCCCTCTTCTTTAATATCCAAAATCTCAAAAATTCGCCGCGCGGCGGTCGTCCCTGACATCCCAGCATGGAAGCGCAGACCAAGCATCCGCAACGGAATATAGAACTCCGGAGCCAGGAGGAGCAGGAAAAAGGCCTGCTGGAAGGCAAGGTGCCCATAGAGCAGGCGCAGGCCCACTTCCACTGCCACCACCGCCGTGCTGACCGTGGCGACCAGTTCGAGCACCAGCGCCGAAAGGAAAGTGACACGCAAAACACTCAAGGTGACATCACGGAACCGATTGCTGGCTTCAGCGATCGAGTTGGCATGTTCCTTGCTGCGGCCCAGTTCCTTGAGTGTGGTCAGCCCCTGTAGGCTGTCAAGGAAATGGGCGCTCAGACGGCCAAGCGTATCCCATTGACGTTTGGTGAGTGCTTCAGCAGTTTTTCCGATCAGGTACATAAAGAGCGGGATGAGCGGCGCGGTCAGCAGGAGGACAAGCCCTGAAATTGGATCGTGGGGAAAAACAACAACCAGAATGGAAAGCGGGACAAGCGCAGCGATGACCAACTGGGGGAGATATTGACTGAAATAGGCGTCCAGCGTCTCAACCCCCTCGACAGCGGCGTTTACCAGTTCGCCGGTGCGCTCGCCGCGGGTGTAGGCCGGACCAAGACTAAGAATCTTGTCAAACAACCGCTGGCGCAGATCGCTCTTGACACGCACTGCCACTGAATTGGCGCTGACTTCGCTCCCCCAAACCAACAATGCCCGCAAAAAAACAATTAAGAGCAACAACCGAAGAAACCCCGCCACATCTGAAAACGTTTGCCCACCCAGGAAGACCTCATCGATGACGCGGCTAAGACCGGCTGCCTGTGCAATGGTTAGCAGTCCGTTCAGGAATCCGAAAAGAATCGTAGTCCCCAGGGGAAGGCGGCTATCACGGGCAAGAGCCAGCAACCGGCGGTTCATGGAAGAACCGGCATTCTAGGTCCTAGCCAACCAGTGGTGTAACCGTTTTTCTTCATACATGCGGTCATCGGCCTGTCTTTGAATGTTGTGCAACGGCGCGCGTTGGTTACAAACGGCTGTGGCCCAGGATATTTTCAAAGGAAAGAACGCCATTCCACATATCCAAGAGTTCGCCTGCGAAATGGACCCCCATTTCACCCCGGAATATTTTCCCGAGGTTGGAAAGCAACTCTTCCCGCGAGGCTGCTCCGAAAAGTTCAAGAGTTTTCCGGTTAACATCCAGCACCTTGATCTTGAGCATACACTACCGGACAAACTCTGGGTGTTCCTTCAAGTACGAGCGGAGATTGGTCATTCCGGATGCGCGTAGTTCCGTAAAAGCTTGAAGGATCGTTGAATAATCTTCTCTCCGGTGAGAGCTAGGGGCATAGTCAAACAAAGTTTTCAAATGGTCGGCCTTGCTAGGGAATGTATTCGCCATGGTTTCTCCTAGGCATGGAACAATGAGCAGATATTCAACATTGCAAGAATTTCTACTTCATCACCCAAAAAGACGGCAGGAAAATGCGCAATAAAGTATCTGCGAGGATTCCAAGGAGGAACATGTTTTCGAACAAGCGGTTATGGTAGAAAGCGAATCCCGAGAACCAAGTGGGCCAACCCGGCCATTCCTTGGGCGGTTCGGCCGGGCGAGGCTTGGTCAGTACGCCCACTGCATACAGCAGGCGTTTTCCAGCCAGAAAAACAACCAGCAGCATTGGGGTAAAAAAGAACTTCACAAAAATGAGATAAAGGATAACCGCGTAGATCAGGATGAGCACAAGGATATTTAGATAGCGTGCTGCCTTTTCCCCGATCCGGACCGGAAGGGTACCGACACCTTTCTTCTTATCCTCCACGCACTTGTCGATATGCTTGCCAAGATTGATACTGAGCACGCTCAATCCGAAAGGCACGCCTGCAAGGGCAATATTCCAAACATTTCCGGTCCAGCCACGCGCCAAGACGATGTATACACTTGCGACAAGAATTGGTCCCCAAATCAGGAAAATGGAAAGTTCGCCCAATCCCAGATATTTAAGCGGCCAGGTGTAAAAAAGCAAGACCAGTGCCCCAAAGGCGAATAATCCGATGACCACCAGGGAAAAATCTGAATAGAACAACGCAAAAATGCCCGAAAGGAACGCTAAGACCCCACTGACCAAGAACCAGGTCATCTGCTGATGCTTTGTCCAAAAGAGCTGAACCAGCGGATGGACGCCGTATTGCGTGCGAAAATAGTTATCCTTGTCCACGCCGCGGTTGAAATCGGTGTAGTCGTTTAGTAAGTTATTTGTCCCATGAGCGATGAAAAGACCGAGTGTTACGACCAGCCAGGGGAGAAATGAAAAATAATGATCCCGCCATGCCAGGAGCCCGGCAATGGCACAGGAGTAGACAGTCACGCTTGTCACCGCGGAACGGGTGGAGATCAGCCATTTCGAGACAGGATCGAGCTTATCCCACTCTTCCTTGCTATCCATTTTTACCAGAGTGGAAAGAGCAGTCCGCCACATTTTGAAATTAATGTTCATTATCCATCTCCCTACTCCGAATAATTACCATACCTTTTATTGTATTTTCCTGGCCTGACGGACAATCGCCTTGATCAGACCGGTAAATACCAGATGATGAACCGGATGCAAAATGTACCAATAAAGAAAACCAATGAGACCATGAGGGGCAAAGTAAGCGATTTGCGATATCGTTAGATCACCATCAGCATGGGCCGTAATACGCCACTCCATCCAACCGAGGCCAGGGGCTTTCAACTCTGCCTTTATCCGCATCCTTTGGTTCAGTTCCAACACCTCCACACGATAAAAACCCAGGACGTCCCGCTCGACGAGAGCAGCCTCAAACCGCCGGCCACGCAGGCCCGGACCTCCAACCAACTTATCCAGGAAGCCACGTAATTTCCACAGCCAGTTCAAGTACATCCAACCGCTCTTTCCACCCAAACCAGTAATGGCCCGGTATGCCGCCTCAGGCTGACCCTGGAACCTAAGCTGTTGACCTTCGATAAAAAAACCTTCCCTTCTAATTCTAAATGAAGAAGCGCTATTTTCCAATATGATCCCAAGGTGGTCTGGAGATAAGCGGTGTAGAGCATCCAGAACCGAGGTTTGAAAATCAATAGGCTGAATTTGGGGGAAATCCTGCCTGGCCGAATCAACGCATACCACGGTATTGCCGCGCATCCCATCGAGAAGGGGACCGGTAATGCTAACCGGGACCGGAGTGATCATGCCGGCGATGGAAGCCATTAACTTTACAGGCATCCACGGCGAGACGATGATGCTGCGTTTTAATCCACGCAGGCGTGCATAGGTGGAGATCGTTTCAGCGTAGGAAACGACGTTCTTGCCTCCAATCTCATAGATCTTCCCACGGCTGGATCCATTCTCCAAGGCCGAAAGGAGGTATTCCAACACGTTCGCTATGGCAATCGGCTGAGTCTTATTATTTATCAAACGGGGTCCCATCAAGATGGGGAGCTTCTCGGTCAGGTAGCGGATCATCTCAAACGAAATACTGCCTGAACCGATGATCATGCAGGAGCGAAACTCCGTCACCGGCACAGATCCCTGTCGCAAGATATCACCAGTGCGGAGACGTGAACGCAAGTGCAAACCCATCTCTTTATCCGGATCAGCCAGCCCACCCAAATAAATGATATGACCTACCCCTCCCTTCCCGGCAGCTTCAGCAAATTTCCGCGCCGCATTATATTCCTGATCGATATAATCTCGTCCGCTGGACATATTGTGGACCAGGTAATAGGCCGTCGAAACACCCTGCATGGCCCGATCCAGACTTCCCGGGGACAGGAGGTCGCCATCCACCACTTCAACCTTGGGCAGCCAGGGCCGCCCGGACAAACGAATTGGATTGCGCACAAGAATGCGAACCCGATGGCCTTTTTCAAGCAAGCGAGGGATCAAACAACCACCAACATAACCGGTAACACCGGTGACAAGGATCATTTCATCAGGAGCCATGCAAACATCCTGCTAGCAAGCCAGTTTCTGCGCCCTTTCAGCAACCTTGCGGATCAATCCGCTGAAAATAAACCCGTGAATGGGATAGAGAATGTACCAGTAAAGAAAACCTCCCAATCCACGCGGCCCGAAATATGCTGTCTGCGTAAGCAAAGTTTTACCATCAGGTTGTGGGATGGATTGGAATTCCAACCAGGCTTTTCCAGGCACTTTCATCTCAGCCCTCAGGCGGATAAGCCGGTCTGGTTCAATGGCCTCAACACGCCAGAAGTCCAGTGACTCGCCGACGCGGATCTCGTCGGGATGCCGACGACCACGGCGCAAGCCAACACCGCCGATCAATTTATCAATCCAGCCGCGAATCTGCCAAGTCCAATTCAAGTACAACCAGCCGCGGTCTCCACCCAAGCCGGTATAGGCCCGGAACACAGCGCCTAGCGGCAGTTCCAGGGTGAGGCGGCGGCGTTCGAGCATCATCCCCTCGATGACGGTCAAAGTCACCGGCTGGTTGGCGCCTTGTGTAACCACCAATGCATCACTCCACGAGGTTTCGACTGTATCGTTCTGGACACGCTCCAGGGCAAGGTGAACTGCAGTCTGGTAATCGAGGGGCTGGATCCTGGGAAAGAGCTTGAGAGCCAGGTCGTTATGGACAACACTCTCTGCGTGCAATCCTTCGATGAGTGGCAGGATAACGTGCCAGTGGATGGGCGTGACCATGTGCACCCAGAAAGCCGAGAGCCGCGGCGTATAGAATGTTGTGCGGATGAGCCAGCGTTTCAGGTGGCGTTCTTTTGCATAACCGCGTAACATGTCAACGTAACGCAAACGGGTGGCACCGCCAATTTCAATCAGTTTGCCCACACTCGCGGGGGTCTTCAACGCCTCAATCAGGTAGGAGAGAACATCCCGGATGGCAACCGGTTGGGCAAGAGAAAAGAACCAGTGCGGACAAAGCAGCAACGGCTGGCGCTCGGTCAGGTAACGGATCATTTCAAATAAAACAGAGCCTGAACCGACCACCATCCCTGCCCGAAACTCTGTAACCGGAACCCGGCCTTGGCGCAGGATATAACCGGTCTCATTACGGGAACGCAAGTAGGGAGAGAGATCAGCAGTTGGGTCAACCAATTCGCCCAGGTAGATAATGCGCTCCACGCCAGCCAAATCAGCCGCCTCAGCGAAGTTACGGGCCGCGCTCAAGTCACGCTCGGCATCCGCTTTATTCCCTTGCATCCCATGGATCAAATAATATGCTGACGAGATATTCCGCATCGCTTCAAACAGCGAGCCCGGATTAAGTGCATCCCCCTCCGTAACGTCCACCCGATCAGCCCATGGATAACCCTGCAGGCGGGAGGCATCGCGGACAAGGCAACGGACAGAGTGGCCAGCCTCCAACAGCCGGGGAACAAGACGCCCACCAATGTAACCGGTTGCCCCGGTGACCAGGATCGATTCAGCCATAGGCTTCGCTCATCAAATTTTGGTTCATGAAGGGATTATACCGCCTGGAAATAAAACAGCAAGAGCGTGAGGTGCTCTTGCTGTTTTATTTCCCAAAAAGGGTTAATAGATCAATTTCTCCGGTTTTGCATCCACGCGCTTGCGAAAGATCCAGTACGTCCAGCCTTGATAAACCAATATAATTGGCACGAAGATGACCGCGACGATGGTCATCACTTTGAGCGTATAAGGCGAAGAAGCCGCGTTCAATATCGTCAAGCTCCAGGACGGATCCAAACTGGAGACAAGGATGCGGGGATACAGGCCGGAAAATACCATGAGGGTGGCAAATACAACCGTCAGAGAACCAGTTATAAAAGCCCGGCCGGACTTCCCAGCACGGATGAGCCAGCCGGTCACAAGTAAAGCGACTGCCGCCAGAACGGCGGGGACGAGGCCGTTAATACCAGGTTTGGTCAGAATATCAGTGGCGAAGAACGTCCATACTACAAATGCAACCGTCAAGATCGTGGCAACGATCCAGAACAGAAAGGCTGCTTTCCTGGCGCGTTCCAGAATCTTTTCAGAGACCTTGCGGGTCAGGAAGTTCGCGCCGTGCATGGCAAATAGGGACACGAACACCAATCCGCCAAGTAATGCATATGGGTTAAGCAGGGGCAGCAAGCCGCCGTAGTAGTTCATATCCTGTTCAATGGCAAAACCGCGCATCAAGTTAGCCACTGCCACGCCCCACAATAAGGCCGGGAGCAAGCTGCCGGTGAAAATAGCCCAGTCCCATAAGGCGCGCCAGCTTTTGTTCTCGCGTTTGCCTCGGAACTCGAATGCAACGCCGCGGAGGATCAGCGCCACCAGCATCAAAACAAGCGCCAGATAGAATCCGCTAAAAAGCGTGGCATAGACATTCGGGAAAGAGGCAAATAACGCGCCCCCCGCCGTGATCATCCAGACTTCATTGCCGTCCCAGACAGGGCCGATGGAATTAATGATCGTCCGACGTTCATTGTCATTCTTCCCGAGGAAAGGCAGGAGCATACCAACCCCATAGTCAAAACCTTCCAGGAAAAAGAAACCGGTGAACAGGATCGTTATAAGAATAAACCAAACAGTGTTGAGGTTCATTTTTCTGCTCCTTCTCTACTCAGCAGCCTTTTCGGTATTTGGATCAGCAGTACCGGATATAATCATCAACCAGCCTGTCACTGCAACCAGCGCACCCAGAAGCACGATAAACAATATCAGCGAAAACAGTACCATGCCGGCGGTCACATTGGGTGAGACAGCATCCTGAACTTTTTGCAGGCCGTAGACGATCCACGGCTGGCGAGCTGATTCGGTGAGAATCCAGCCGAAAGTACTGGCGATATAGGGTAGCGCCATCGCAGGTAATAATAATTTCAGGAAGAGGGTATTTTTCTGCAGGAATTTTACTTGTGACCGGATAATTGCCAGGAAAGCCAGCAACAGCATCAGCATACCACTGCCCACCATGATGCGGAATGACCAGAAGGTAATTGTCACTGAAGGAATGTAATTACCGGGACCATATTGTGCCACGGCTTGCTCCTGTAGTTCATGCAAACCCTGCACACCTCCAGTCCATCGACTGTAGAGCAGCAAGGAAAGGGCATGAGGTATTCCTATCGCAAAGCTATTCTCGCCTTTTTCCTCATCAATGCCTGCGACTAATACCAGATCGGCAGAATCGGGTTCGGTGGTCCAGACCGCTTCGGTTGCAGCAATCTTCATTGGTTGAGCCTGCCCCAGGAATTTTCCATGGGCATCCCCGATCAGAGCAACCGCCACCACGCCGATCAGGGCGTAGACCGCCGCCCACTGGAAAGCCTTTTGGAAAAACCCGGCAGCTTCTCCCTTGTCGTGCAGCAGGTGCCAGGCGCTAAATCCCAATACAATAAAACCAGCAGTGGTAATGCCCGCAGCCAACACGTGGAAGAACTGATAAGGCAGATTCGGGTTGGTCAGCAGCGCAAAGAAATTCGTCATCACCGCCCGGCCATTCTCAATGGAGTAACCAACCGGGTTCTGCATAAACGAATTGGCAGTCAGGATCCACAAGGCGGATATATTTGATGCGATCGCCACGAGCCAGGCAGCAGCCAGGTGTATTTTCTTCGGTAGTTTATCCCAACCAAAAACCCACAGGCCAATAAAAGTGGATTCCAAATAGAAAGCCAGCAGGGCTTCGATCGCCAGCGGAGCGCCGAAGATATCCCCCATAAAACGGGCATACCCCGACCAGTTCATGCCAAAGTGGAATTCCTGCACGATACCGGTCACAACGCCCGCCGCAAAATTGATCAGGAAGATCTTGCCCCAGAATACCGCCAGGCGCTTGTAAGTCTCGTTGCCGGTGGCCACATAGCGGCTTTCGAAAATTGCCACCAAGATCGAGAGCCCCAGCGTCAGCGGGACCAGGAAAAAATGGTAAATTGTGGTGACAGCAAATTGTAAGCGTGAGAGAACTACAGGATCCATAACATTTGCCTCCTAAATCAGATCTACTTCCTGTGATTATATCAAGACAATGTCATCGCGCAACCATCCGCCCGAGGGTCTGACCCGCCGGTCAGGACGCCGGTCTCCGGATTGCGGAGGATTACCTGGCCGCGGCCAAACAAGGCCCGCTCCCAGCCCGTCACTTCCTGCACCTGGTGCCCGCGTCTCGTCAGAGCCGCGATTGTTTTTGCTGGGATCCCATGCTCCAACGCCACCTCCCCGCCAGAGGTACCATCGGCGATGCAGAAACGCGGCATATCCAACGCGGACTGGGGATCCAATCCTTGAGCCAGGGCGAGGAAAACCTGCAGATGTCCCTGCGGCTGCATGAACCCACCCATTACCCCCATTGGGCCAAAGAGCGAACCATCCGCCTCGCGCGTGATCATGGCCGGGATGATCGTATGATATGGTCGCTTACCCGGCGCAAGCACATTCGGATGACCGGCTTCCAGGTTGAAATTGGCGCCGCGGTTCTGGAGAGTGAAGCCTCTGCCATGGGGAACAATCCCCGTTCCGAAGCCCATGTAATTACTATTGATAAACGAGCATGCGTTGCCCCACCGATCAACCACACAAAAATAAACCGTGTCTGAACCTGCCGCCGGGGTGCCGCGCTGCTGGTCAATCGTGGCTTTTTTTGGGTGGATGAGTTTCCTGCGTTTAGAAGCATATTCCTTTGAGATGAGTTCAGCCACCGGAACACGAACCATGCGCGGGTCAGCCACGTACCAGCGGGTATCAGCAAAAGCCAGACGCATGGCTTCGATCTCAAGATGCAGGCGGCCATTGGCGAGCGGATTGGCTGGGAGGTCAAACCCTTCCAGCAGGTTCAGAGCGATCAGCGCAGCAATCCCTTGTCCATTGGGTGGGCATTCCCACAAGCGCAACCCGCCATAAGATGTGGAAATCGGTTCATCCCAGGTGCTGACATGAGCCGCGAGATCGTCCACCCTCAAGCAGCCGCCAGCCTGTTGGACAGTTTCAGCAATCGCTTCGGCAATTTCCCCCTCATAGAAGGCTTCCTTACCACCCGCTGCAATTGATCTCAAAGTGCACGCCAGGCCAGGGTTACGGAAAATTTCGCCAGGGTTTGGGCCGCGGCCGTCGATGGTCATCTCGCGACCATTGAGGGACTCCTTCAACTGCATCTCAGCCCCCCGCTTCCAGAAATGGGCTGTTACAGGCCCCACCGGGAATCCTTCTTCCGCCAGGCGCATGGCCGGGGCTAAAACCATGGCCAGGCTCAGTTCGTGCCCATGAGCATCCAGCCGGGCGACCCCATGTCGTTCGATCAGATCACACCATCCCGCACATGCTCCGGGGACAGTGATCGTATAGGGATGATAAGGCGGCAGGGGCAGCTCATCTGGCGTTCCTTCGCCAAATCCGTTTTTCTGAAGCAGGTCCATGGTCAGGCAAGCAGGTGCACGGCCGGAACCGTTGAGAGCACTTACCTGTCCGGTCACTGCCTCGTAGAACAGGGCAAACATGTCCCCGCCCAGGCCGGTGGAGGTCGGTTCGGTAACGTTGAGCGCCGCGGCAGTTGCCACAGCGGCATCGGCGGCATTCCCACCCAGAGACAGGATCTCGAGACCGGCGGATGTTGCGAGCGGCTGCGAGGATGCCACCATCCCTCCACGCCCGAAGACGGGCGAACGCCGGGATGGGAAGCCAGGTTCCAGGTCGAGGGAGGAGGCCAGGTTATTTCTCCGGGGCAGGCGGTTTGACCGGGATGGTCGTGACAAGGACTTTATCCACGCGCTTGCCATCCATGTCCATCACTTCAAAACGAAGGCTGTTCCACTCAATAATGTCGGCAGACTGCGGGATCCGGCCCATTTGCAGCATGACAAAACCACCAAGAGTTTCGTATTCTTCTTCGTCCGGTAGGCGGCGCAGGTTAAAGATCTCCTTGAACTCGTCATTCGGAAGCCTCCCATCCAGCAGCCAGGAGCCATCCTGGCGCAGGGTGGCCTGCGGCTCGCCCTCGAAGGCTCCGACGATCTCTTCAAGGATATCAGCCAGAGTCAGTAGACCCTGAACAACCCCGAATTCATCCACCACCAGAACCATTTCACGCTTGTTCTCTTTCAGTATTTCCAGGGCGCGCGAGCCAAAAGCGGTTTCCGGGACGAAGAGCGGCGGGTGGGCGATCTCTTTGAGCTGCTTGCCATTTTTTAAATCTGCTAGGAGCAGTTCCTTGGCTTTGACCACACCAACAACATTGTCCAGGCTATCCACGCAGACCGGGAAGCGGGAGAATGGGCAATCTTTTACTTTCCGGCGGATCTCTGCAGCCGTATCGTTTACATCCAGCCAGATAATCTCGTTGCGGGGGGTCATGAGGGCATTAACGCGCTGATCCGAGAGCGAGAACACACCCTCCACCATATCCTGCTCCGCCTCTTCGAAGACACCTGCCTGGGTACCTTCGTTGAGCTGCACAAGCAGTTCTTCCTCCGTCACGGGAGATTCATCGGTATGCTTGATCCGCAGAAGGTGCAACATCAAGTCGGTGGACTTACCCAGCAGCCAGACAACCGGGCTTAACAGCGCAGCCACAAAGGACATAAAACCTGCGATCCCGCTGGCAATCCTTTCGGCATTATAAAGGGCGATCCGTTTAGGCACCAGTTCCCCCAGCAACATGGTAACGAAGGTAAGCAGAATGACAACCAGGGTCAGGGAGAGTGAATGCGCATAAGGAATGAGAGCCGGGATCTTGTCCAGTTGAACCGCAAGAGCATCTGCAATCGGTGGCCCGCCGATCGCGCCTGTAAGAATTCCCACCAGTGTAATCCCAATCGTAACCGTCGGAAGAAAACGGTTGGGCTTTGCAGACAATTCGAGGGCGCGCCTGGCACGCTGGTCACCCTCATTGGCACGATGCTGCAGGCGTGACTTGCGCGCCGCAAAAATGGCCGCCTCCGACATCGCAAAGAAGCCGCTCATCAAGATTAGCAAGAGAATGATCAGGATCCGAATTCCAATTTCCATACAAGCAACCTGTCCTTTTATTTTACTAAGAGTACAAGCCGATCGTAGACGGCGCTGGCACCCGACTCACTTTTTCGCATCTTGCCCAACTCGTTCCCCTCATATAAGCGCCGCCCCAAGCCGATCCCAGCTGGAATGGCTTTTCTAACCATTTCCCAAAATAATCCTTCCGGAAATTTCCCGCCATGATCACGAAGTTCCTGTTCCACGAACAGCGAAACAACGGCGGACTCCAGTACCGGGTCTGGGCCGGAAACCTTGATCGGCTTACGACTCAGGTACCAAGTGGTGCCAAGCATATTGACGCTGCCCCCAAAGGGGTCGCGTGCGGCAAAATGCAGGGATCTCACACCTGACATATAAAACGCCCCCATACACATCGGGCAGGGTTCGGTGGTGGTAAACAGTTGGCAGGAATGCTGGTCAAGGCCGGTGTAATTCAGCTGCTGCAACGCCTCCAGCTCGGCATGGGCAATCTCCACTCCCGGAGAAGGTCGTTGCACCCACATTCTGCGCGGATAGACCCGGTTGCGGCCTCGGGAAATGATTTTTCCATTCGCATCGGTCACGACCGCCCCGATCGGGATGCAATCATCACAGTAGGCTTCCCAGGCCAGTTCAAAACAAGCCTGCCAGGGTTCGAGCAGATCAGACCACATCAATCCCTTCGCCTTCGACTGCCTCCCCGATGACCCAAAGCGGTAAATCGATTTCCCTGGCCTTTTTTAGAAACACATCTTTCCTGGAAATCGGGACTGCCAGCAAAAGCCCACCGCTGGTCTGCGGGTCGAATAAAAGCATCTTTTTTTCAGAGGGAATGTCTTTTGCAAACCGAACGCGCGGCCCGAAATGCAGGCGGTTATCGGATGCACCGCCAGAAAAAGCCCTCGTTTCAGCGTACTTCTGGGCGCACGAGACGAAGGGCAGGCTCTCCAGCTCCAACCTGAAACCGACCTTTGAAGCCTGCGCCATTTCCAACCCATGGCCAAGCAAGCCATATCCGGTCACATCCGTGCCGCCGCGCAGGCCAAACTCCACGGCAAGAGCGCCTGCCTGGCGATTGAGTTTTTTCATCCAACCGACCACCTCGGCAACATCTTCCGGAGCTGCTTTCTCCTGCTTCAAGGCGGTTGTCGTCACTCCAAAACCAAGCGGTTTGGTCAACACCAACATGTCTCCAGGACACACTCCCCCTTTGGTGAGCATTTTATCCGGATGGATAAAACCGATGGCCACCAGTCCATACTTAGGCTCGTTATCTTTAACGGTATGTCCGCCGGCGATCACCACACCAGCTTCGAGACATTTCTCGGCTCCGCCGCGCAAAATCTCGGCGTTGATTTCCGGAGGCAGGTCAGGGTGTAGGGCAGCCACGTTCAAGGCCATGAACGGCTGGCCGCCCATGGCGTAAATATCCGAGAGACTATTGGCAGCAGCAATGCTGCCGAAGTCGTAGGGATCGTCCACTACTGGCGTGAAAAAATCGGTCGTCACCACGAGGGCACGCGTCGAATCCAGCTTCCAGATAGCAGCATCGTCAGGTTTTCCAAGGCCAACCAGGAGATCTGGATAGTTGCGGGCATCGAATATATTCTCAACAGGGCGCAGAACCTGCGCCAGCGTCTCCGCGCTCAGTTTCGACGCTCAACCAGCACAATTGGAATAACTGGTCAACCGGATCTGACGCCCTGTTGGGTGAGCGACCGACATGACATCTCCTTATTGTTGAGGGGTCACAGACGGTAATAACAACGGTGTGCCGCTCGGAAGGTACATCACCTGCACATTGGGAGCCAATTTGTTGATATAAGTGTAGGTCAATAGTTCAGGGGTGAGTGACTTGGATAGGAGGTCATTGGCTTGAGCCTGAGCCTGGGCTTTTAATATGATGGCCTGCGCTTCACCCTGTGCGGCGATGACGACCGCATCCGCCTGACCCTGCGCCACCTGGCGGGCCTGTTCGGCCTCCTGCTTCCTTTGTTCCACTACGAACTGCGCCTGGAGAGCCAGTTGCTCGGCGATCTGCTTCTGCTCCACTGCCGCAGCGTATTCATCGCTGAAGCGAATATTCCGAAGCAGGAAGTCATCCATCATCAAGTTGTTTGCAGCCAGGCCTTGTTCTATTGTTCCACTGATCATTTGCTCCAGTTCGGCCCGTTTGGTGCTGACTATTTCTTCAACGCCAAACTGCGAAACGGCATCCCGAATGGCCGAGCGAGTTACCGGCCGAACGACCAGGTCTTCAAAGCGATTTTGCCAGGTGATATGCAAATCGATCAGATGCAATGGGTCGATCGAATAGATGACCGAGGCGTCGATGAAAACCTGCTGACCGTCCTTCGTGCGTGCCTGGATGGAGTCGTCGCCTGTCACCTGGCCCTCACCGGTGGTGGTGGCCATGGTATAGGTCTGCTTCGCAATGGAGTAAGGTTGGACGTTCTCGAGAAACGGAACGACCCAATGCAGGCCTGGGTTCAAGGGCTGCATGCGGTAGCCGGTGGGCTGAAGGGCAGAGATGACGATACCGTATTGGTCCGCCTGCAGGAACACCAGCCCGGCGCTAACAGTGGTCAACACCAATGAAAAAATGGCTGTCCCGATCACCATCCAGACAGCTCCCTTTAACGGCTTCGCCCGGCTGGCGCGTACCACCGCCAGGATGATAATACCTACTACCAAAAGCCACGAGAAAGTGGCCAGTCCTTGAAGAACGCTAGCAATATTCATAGGAACTCCTTATATACTTTGGATTGAATTAAGATGATTATACCGGATACAAGCGCTAATAATGGGCGGACACCGGCACTCCCCCCAAAACTCGAGTCCGCTCGATTAATATACCAAATTTTAGCCTGGATTTAAAGATGAATGGGGAAAAATAGTTCAGATCAGGTGCGGAAATTCAATAAGGCTTTCACGATGCGTCCGGCTGCCTGCCCATCCCCAAACGGATTCACAGCCTTCGCCATTTTTGTATACGCATCTGGATGATCCAGCAACCGGTTGGCAGTACGGACGATCATCCGGCTTTCCGTTCCAACCAGCTTTAGCACCCCTGCGTTAACTCCTTCCGGGCGCTCGGTCACAGCGCGCATCACCAGAACGGGGATCCCAAAGGTTGGGGCCTCTTCCTGGATACCACCTGAATCGGTCAGGACAAGGGCCGCCCGCTTGATCAGATGCACCATCGGCAGGTAATCCAACGGCGGGAGGAGGGTGATGTGCGGCACATTTCCGAGCAAACGCATCACCGGTTCCTGCACGTTCGGGTTGAGATGCACCGGATAGACAATTTCCACACCCCCGCGTTCAGCCAATTCCTTCAACGCAGCGCAGATATTCTCCAGCGGTTGGCCAAAATTCTCGCGCCGGTGGGCAGTAACGAGGATTAGTCTCGTCATGTTGGGTCGAATCGTCTTCAAACCCAGATTCTCAAGACTTTCTGGCGAATGATTTTCAGGATCAATACCAAGTTTCTCAAGCAACTCCGTTACTTCCCGGGGCGCGGTTTGTTTTACAACCAATTGAAGGGCGTCGATCACTGGATTGCCGGTCAATGCTATGGCTGAATCAGGCACGCCCTCACGCAGGAGGTTCTGGCGCGCCCATTCGGTGGGAGCAAAATGCAAGTCCGCGACAACGCCAGCCACGCGCCGGTTGATCTCTTCGGGAAAAGGCTGCCATTTATCGTGGGTGCGCAATCCTGCCTCAACGTGCCCCACCCGGATGCGGCGGTAATATGCCAACAGCGAAGTGATCGCGGCCGAGGTGGTATCGCCCTGCACCAACACCCAATCCGGTTTCAGGTCTACCAGGACCGGGTCGAGGTCCCGAAAGATACGGGCGCTCAGGTCCGCCAGGGATTGGTCCGCCCGCATCAGGTTGAGATCCACATCCGGTTGGATGTCGAACAGAGTCAAAACCTGGTCAAGCATCTCGCGGTGCTGGGCGGTCACGCAAACAAACGTCTCCATGACCTGCGTGCGTTTGAGTTCTTGCACGACCGGAGCCATTTTCACAGCTTCAGGGCGGGTGCCAAAGACAGAGAGGATACGCATGGTCAGTAATCAGGTACCAGTGCTATGTGATCAATTCTTCCCAACGCCGAGGCGGAACAGCGTAAAGCCTTCCGCCTGCCATTGTGCAGGATCCCAGGCATTGCGCATGTCCACGAGCAGGCGGGCTGGAGTCTTTTTGGCAAGGTCTTTGGGACTCAAGGCAACGAACTGCGCATGATGAACGAGCAAAACGATGCAATCCGCATCCCGAACAGCTTCCTCGAGCGTATTAACGCAAGTAATGCCGGGCAATCCTTCCAGCTTGAACGGCTCAAAGGCCTTGACTATGGCTCCTTCTTCCTGGAGCAAATGGACCACTTCGGCAGCCGGGCTTTCACGCAAATCATCCACATCGGGCTTGAAAGCCAGTCCCAGGGCGGCGATCTTCCTGCCGTGCAAATCACCGATCGCCTTTATAACAAGTTCCAATGCAAAATGGGGTTGGGAATCGTTGACGCGTCGGGCGGCAGAGATCAATGTGCTCAAATCAGGCGCACTCTCAACAAAGAACCAGGGATCCACACTGATGCAGTGACCGCCCACGCCCGGACCTGGGTTGAGGATCTTGACACGCGGGTGCAGGCTGGCGATCTTGATCGCCTCCCATGCATCCACGCCAAACCGTTCGGCCAGGCGGGAAAATTCATTGGCTATGGCGATATTGATATCGCGATACGTATTCTCCATCAACTTGACCATCTCGGCAGTGGTTGCATCGGTGATGACAATCTGTCCCTTCACGAAAATGGCATACAGGTCCCGCCCTGCCTCAGCGGATTCAGACGTGACCCCGCCAATGACACGCGCATTCTCGATCAGTTCGCGCAAGATCTGACCCGGAAGAACACGTTCCGGCGAATAGGCGAGTTGGAAGTCAACACCCGCTTTTAAGCCCGATTTTTCCAGGATGGGGATCAACAGGTCAATGGTGGTACGCGGCGGCGAGGTGGATTCGAGCACCACCAAGTTGCCCTTGCGCAAGACCGGGACAATGGCCTGGGTGGCAGAGGTGACAGCACGCATATCGGCCAGTTTGTACTTCTGGCCGTCATGCTCGCCAAATTTGTCCTCGTAAAAGGGCGTCGGGACGGCGATTATAAAAGCATCCGCCTCCACCGGCGTTTCGTTAATGGTCAGGTTACCGGTTTTAAGCGCGGCCTCAAGAGCCGCGTGTAATCCAGGCTCGTGGATATGGATCTCGCCTTTGCGCAAAGTGGCAAGAACAAGCGGATTCACATCCACGCCGACGACCCGAAGACCATGCGTTGCAAAAGTGGATGCAGTGGGCAGGCCAATATAGCCCAACCCGAGGACACATATCTTGTCGAATTTCACAGGGACTCCTGGATGGTATGACGACTTCAGTCGCCTTTATAACGGCTGAGTTCGTCACCATAGCCTTTGACGAACCAGAGCTGTATTCTACCCTAAACCTCCCAGCTCGTAAAACTGTACCGCCTCGATCAACGTATACATATGTAGCGGCGAGTCTGCCGAATGGATGTATAATCATTTTGTCGAATCCTGAAAGGACCGGCTATGGAAATTCTCTTCAACCCCAATATCGCCTATATTCTCCTGGTACTCGGCTCTGTCCTGTTGTTGATGGCTATCGTCACTCCTGGAACACATCTGCTGGAGGGTGGAGCCCTTTTCATGCTGGCTCTGGCAGCATATGCCATCTACAATCTCGGTTTCAACGCTTGGGCGCTGATCTTACTCGCCTTGAGCCTGGTTCCGTTCGTGTACGCCATCCAAAAACCCAAGCGCGAACTTTTCCTGGCTTTGAGCCTCCTGGGGGTCATCATTGGTTCAGTCTACCTGTTCCCATCGAACGGATGGCTGCCGGCAATCAACCCGCTGGTGGCAATCATTGTTTCAGCTCTCAGCGCCGGCTTTTTATGGCTGGTCGTGCGCAAGGGTATCCAGGCACATCACGCCCATCCGCTGCAAGACCTGTCAACCTTGATCAGCAAAACTGGCCAGGCCAAGACCGAGATCTACGAAAGCGGTTCAGCGCAGGTCGCTGGGGAATTGTGGTCCGCCCGCAGCGAGAAATCCATCCCAGCGGGCAGCCGCGTGCGTGTGGTCAGCCGCGAAGGATTTGTCCTGGTCGTCACGCTTGACGAGCAGTTAAAGAAGTAATTCGTTCTTTCCAAAAGGAGAAAATATGTCATCTCAATTAACAACCGGACTTTGCATCGTCGCCTTCATTGTCGTGGTGCTGGTGGTTTTCCTAATGAATGCCATCCGCATCGTCAACGAATACCAGCGCCTGATCGTCTTCCGCCTGGGCCGCTGTATCGGCACAAAAGGTCCCGGCCTGGTACTGCTCATCCCGGTCATTGACCGGGCGGTTAAAGCGGACCTGCGCGAGCAGGTGCGCGAGGTACCACACCAGGTATCCATCACCAAGGATAATGCCCCCATCTCGATCGACTTCCTTTGGTATTTTAAGGTGATGGACCCCACCCTCAGCGTTGTCGGCGTGGGGAACTTCGAACTCTCAGCAGCCGGTATGGCCACCACCACTCTGCGCTCCGTCATCGGTGGCATTCCGCTGGATGAAGTGCTCTCGCAGCGTGAACACATCAACCAGACCCTGCGCGCCAAGCTGGACGAAGTGACAGAGCGCTGGGGTGTCAAAGTGACCAACGTTGAAATCCGCGAGATCATCCCGCCCAAGGACGTTCAGGATGCCATGAATAAGCAAATGTCAGCCGAACGGATCCGCCGTGCTGTGGTTACAGAATCGACAGGTACCCGCGAGGCTGCCATCAACGTGGCCGAAGGTGAGAAGCAGTCAGCCATCCTGAAGGCTGAAGGCTCGAAACAGGCGGCCATATTGGAAGCTGAAGGCCAGAAGCAGGCCCAGGTGTTTAAAGCCGAAGGTTTCTCGGTAGCCCTGGAGAAGATCTTTGCAGCTGCCAAGACCATTGACCAAAAGACGATGACCCTGCAATACTTTGAGACCCTCAAGAGTATTGGTACGGGCGCCTCCACCAAGTTCATCTTCCCGATGGAATTTACCAGCATGATCGATAATTTCGTCAAAGGGAAGGAAAAGTAAGCCGCAAAAAGATAACAGGAAAGAGTAAAATAGAAGCCTCTCGCATCCCTGCGGGAGGCTTCTTTACTACAGGATATAACAGTCTTTATGGAAATCCTTCCCGCTACCCTCCGTGACCTCGGCAGCCTACGCCGCGTGGAACAGGCCTGTTTTCTCAAGGACGCCTGGCCGTTGCTTGACCTGATCGCCGTTCTGACCTGGCCGGAAATTGTCCGGCTTAAGGCAATCGAAGACGGTCAAATGGTCGGCTTTATCGCCGGTGATCCGCATCCTTCGGAACAAATGGCCTGGATCGCCACGGTGGGCGTTCTACCCGAATACCAGCGGCGAGGCATCGGGCGGGCGTTGTTGCAGGAATGCGAGAAGCGGCTAACCCAACCGCGCATCCGCCTGTGCGTGCGGGCTTCCAACGAAACGGCCATCCACCTCTATCAGCAGGAAAGCTACCTGGCAATGGATACGTGGCGGGAGTATTACAATGACAACGAGAATGCACTGGTGATGGAAAAGATAAGATAGCGGGAACGCACCATCCTATTACGCCATGTCAATCCGGGAAGGTAATTGATGAACCAGGATTATCAAGACAATCAAGATTTGCTTTTGCGCTCGCTTTCCAGTTACATTCTTTTTTTGTTTACAGTGCAAGTGATTACGATTGGCATCAGTCTTCTTCAGATAAGGATTTCAGCCTGGCCAGCCCGCAGCATCCTTGGAATCTCAATGGCAGTTGGGCTGGTTTTCTTTTTAATGGGCAAGGGTCTGCCAAATTTACGGTCGTTTCAAAAACGGGCGCATCCCTGGCAGGCACCTTTTCTGGGATTTCTGGGGATTGCCACACTGACTTTTCTGCTCCTTTGGGTGGCAGCATATATCATGCCCGACCTTTCCTATGATGGGAATGCCTATCATATTCCTACACTGGCCATGTGGGATACGCGCGGATATATCCATTGGGTAAGTACAAATTACCTGGAGCCTATCATCAATGGATATCCAAAAGGCGCGGAGCTGGTTGCATACATTCTCGTTAAAGCATTTGGCAATTCCATCATTAATGCGGTCAATCTTGTTTTCCTCCCTCTCGGTATTTTAGGTATTGCCTATCTAGCCCGGTCGCTCGGGGCAGGGCGCTTGTTATCGGCTTGTGCGGGCGCGGCGTTTCTCTTAATCCCGATCAATATTAACCAGTCCGTCACCACCTATGTGGACTCGGCCTATGCATCCTGTGCTGTGGGATGTATTGCGATGCTCATCCACCTTTCAAAAGCCAAAAAACCGGAATGGAAGGGGATACTGGTTTTTGGCGCAGCGATGGGCCTGGCACTGAGTGTCAAGAGCACCAGCATCGTGTTAATCGGTCTTGCAATGCTCGCGCTGGTTGGGGTCTGGATCAAGGATGTTTTTTCCCCAACTTCCGCTCTTGCGAACCGTCCCGCAGCGCGCCAATTAGCGAAAACGAGTACTCGGAGGCTTGCCATCCTGCTCATAATCGCCTTGATCGCCTTGGCTGGAGGCGGTTACTGGTATATCCGCAACTACTTCATGACCGGGACTCCCCTCTATCCCGTTGGAGTGACCATCCTGGGGAAAACCATTTTTCCCGGTGTTTCAGTATCCGAAGCAATTTCTGAAAATTTCAACACCTTGTCGCAATTAAAATACGAGTCACCGATCCTCAGGGTTTTTTATACCTGGGCACAAGGGCTTACGACCTGGCCCGTTTCCATCAAGGGATACGATACACGTGACGCCGGTCTGGGATTTTTATGGTTGTTCGGTTGTATCCCATCCATTGGCATTTCCTTTTTTTTCTTCCCTAAACTTACCCCTGCTCAAAAACGAAGCCTGCTTATTCTAGCAGGTGTAAGTGGTTTGGCTTTCCTCACCGCCCCCATGAATTGGTGGGCCCGCTATACGGTCTGGATCTACATGCTTGGCTTGCCTTGTTTCGCTCTTGTTTTAACAAGGTCCGTTCTTAATCAGAAGGCGAGGATTTGGCCAAGACGAGTTGCTTCAGTCTGGATGACAATTTGCCTGGGTTTGCTCTTATTCGAGGCAGCTTATTGCACGGTGGACGTTATCGCGTTGGCATCACCCGGATCCCTACGCAGCAATCTGGCGAATGCTTTTAGACCGGGTACCTGGGATTGGCCAACCAGTTACCTGTTCCCGGATATGCAAGGCACCATATTGGAGAATATTCTCACCCAAAGTGGGACCGTGGAGATAGGCCCCCATGGCAATATGGAATTCTGGCGCTATGTGGGGCTGGTCGGGCAACTCTCTCAACCCATCGGTGCCAGGCACCTAGCATTCATCAGCGAGACGCAGGGTAAAAATGAGCAGGTCGGGCCAGATATCAAATACGTTATCTGGGATGAGAGTGTGCCCCTGCCATCCAACCTGGCCTCCCGGGCAGACACCATTACACCGGCAGCCGGATTCCTAATCCTGAGTCTGCCTTAAATGAAACGTTATCGAAAATTTACTTGTTACGCTTTATAATACCGGTTATGCCTTCGGGAAAATTGCTGCCTCCTGTTTGGATTGAAACTCCTACTGCTCTATCAAAACTGGCAGATGCATTGGTTGTTGAACCGCGCCTGGCTGTGGATACTGAATCCAATTCCCTGCACGCTTACCGCGAACAGTTGTGCCTGATCCAGTTCTCCACCCCTCAAACCGATTACCTGGTGGACCCCCTCGCACTAAAGGATATTGCGTCCCTGCGACCTATCTTCGCCAATCCAGAGGTCGAAAAGGTATTTCATGCGGTTGAGTATGACCTCATCTGCCTTAAACGCGATGCCGGCATCACCGTCGCCAACCTTTTTGACACCATGCAAGCAGCCCGCATTTTAGGCTACGAACGGGTCGGGTTGGATTCTGTCCTCGAACTGAAACTGGGCATTAAATTGGATAAAAGATACCAGAAGGCCGACTGGGGAGAACGCCCACTCTCGCAGGAAATGCTCAACTACGCCCGGCTCGACACGCATCACCTCCTGGCTCTGCGTGATTGCCTGGAAACCGAGCTCCAAACCCGCGGCCGATGGGACCTGGCGCAGGAGGAATTCGTCCGCCTGGGGCGCGGGAATGAGAACGGGAAGGTTGAAATCCCAGCCTGGCAGCGTGTTAGAGGCACCCAAAAATTTAACGAGAAACAGCTTGCCATCTTGCATGAACTTTGTCTCTGGCGCGAAGGCCAGGCACGCCAGATGGATCGGCCTCCGTTTAAGGTGATCGACGATAAACGACTGGTTGCAATCACCCAAACCCTGCCTGAGACTCAACACGATCTGGCTGCTCTCGGCCTGACCCCCCGGCAGATGCATATTTACGGTCACGAAATCCTGCAAGCCGTGAAACACGGCAAGGGTACCCCCACCATCAGCCGCCCGCATACTTTACGCCCCAATCAAGCCTTCATGGACCGCTTGAATGTTCTATCCGAATGGCGAAAAACCGCCGGGCTGAAGATGGGCGTCGAATCAGACATCATCCTGCCAAAGAACTGGATGCATATTATTGCCGAGAAGAACCCCAAAAATCTGAATGACCTCACTACTCTCATGCCGCAATCGCCTTGGAGGCTGGAGAATTTCGGTAAGGGAATTTTAAAGGTTTTAACAACGAAACCAGCCAAAGGTGATCCGGCTGCAAAGAAGTCTTCCAACGTAAAAATCAAGAAGACTCAAATTCCTGGTTAATCAAGAAACAAATAGAAAAATGTCCTCCCTGGAGTACCTGGGCATTGGCGGCTTCGACCGGGTCATCCACCCGATTTGTATGCAAGCCTCAAAATTTAAGATATAATCGCCCCGCTGTTCGGAGAGGTGCCAGAGCGGTTGAATGGGACGGTCTCGAAAACCGTTGTGGCCTTATGGGTCACCGTGGGTTCGAATCCCACCCTCTCCGCCAAAAAATTCCTGAAGGTTTTGAAACCTTCAGGAATTTTATTAGGCATTAATCGTAGCGCGAGACATTATTAGTCCACCAAGAAGGCCAATAATTCCCAATTGAACCGCTCTGCCTGGTCCACCGGGGCAGCATGACCCGCATCCGGGATAATCACCTGGCACGCCCCGGGGATAGCCTCCACCAGCATTCGCTGTCGGGCGGGGCTCACGGTGGTATCGTCTGCACCTGTGACGATCAGCGTGGGAACCTTGATCTCTCCCAATCGTTTCACTGAATTAAAAAGCCCCAACGAAACCATGGCTTTGCGATAGGCGCGCGGGTCGGCATGTGAAATTGTCTCCACCAGCCTTTCGCGCAATTGCGCATAACGTGGATCGGGAAAGACGCGCTGGGCAACCACTTTCGCCTGTGCCGGGAGCCCGAGCATATTAACCACAAGGAAGCGTTGCATAAAATAGAACCAGCCACTCAACGAGTCGGGGCGCAGGGCAGCAAAAGTACTCGCCAGAACCAGTCTGCGCGTCAGTTGCGGTTGATCCAGCGCAAATTGCTGGGCAATCGTCCCCCCCATCGACAACCCCACCACGTGAACCGGTCCGGTCTGCAATTCTTCCAGCAAGCTTGCCATTTCAGCAGCCATCCGGCGAATATTCCAGCCATGCCCGTCATAAGGTGATTGACCGAATCCAGGGGTATCAACTGCGATCGGGCGGAGACCGGCTCCGGTTAATGCCGGCATTTGCAGGGTCCAGGAGCTGGCATCCGCGCCCAGGCCGTGGAGTAAAAGGACAGCAGGGTGTCCGGCAGGATTCGGGTCAAGATAATGGATTGTGTTCATACCGTCAGAATAACCCTCCCCCCATAAATAGGGAGCTACATTCGGATCAAATTCGTTTATTTATCATTTTCAGCCCGAAACTACGAGCCAACCCGTATCGTCTTCCAGATCTGCTGAATATGAGCCCGGTCATGGCCAGCCACAAAGCCAACCAGTTCCAGCAAAGTGGTTGGACCAAAAATGGCGTGCCGGGACGTTCTGACCCATTCAGACTGCAGGTCGCTCAAGAGACCGAGAACTTCCTTGCGCGCAGCTGTGAATTCGACCAAGGCCTGATGGCCATCCTGTCCGACGCAATGACGTTCTTCGACCCAGCGGTCGGTGACTTCACCAGCCAGGAAAGGATTCTCTTCTCTGAGTATCTTTCGGATGCGGGGCAGGTTTACTTCGACCTCCACATCCCGCAGGTGACAGAGGATTTCCGTCAGGCACCACTCGGTGGGCGCCGGCTTACGCTTCCAATCATCTATTGACAGAGATCTGACCAACGTGGCAATGGCAGCCGGATTGGAGCGCAGGTTAGCTATCAGCGCCTGGGGTGTCTGGAATAATATTTTCAGCTTTTCAGGGTCTGTTTTTTCAAGCCAGCCGCGGAATGATTCAAGTGTCCCTTGCGGCACATCGCCGGGTTCGGCAGACACTTCGCTGGATTTCCGTACCCAAAAGACCGGGAACCCAGCCGCCCGGGTTGGTTTAACTTCCCGTTCGATATCGTCGCCGACCATCACAACCGGGTCTTCCGGCCATCCCACCTGCGCCAGGACTTCCGGATAATAAGCGACCGTTTCCTTGGTAAAGTGAAATGTCTCGTATGAAGTCACCAACGCAAACGGATATTTCTCCGGCGACAAGCCAGCCCAACGCAAGCGGTGCTGGATGGCCTTTAAAGGGAAGAAGGGGTTGGTGGCGATCACCACCCGGTGGCCTTGCCTGAACGCCCAGTCCACCAGGCGGACAGCCTCCGGGATGGGTTTCGTCAGCTCACCCAAGGTAGGGAATATCTCATCGTAGAAGTGGTCAAGGGCTGCCTGGATCATAAGGCGGTCCAAACCAAGCTGAGGAAAGAAGTGGGCATCAAAGACTTCCCGCAGGGTGAGAGCTGGGTCCGTGTTAACCATCATCGCTCTTGTCCCGCCTGTCAGAGCCGGGATCATTATCTCCGGTGCTACTATTCCTGCCAGCGCGGTAGAAAGAGCCTGAAAATAGGCTGGGATAAAAACATCCATATTGGTTTCGAGCAGGGTGTCATCGAGGTCAAGCAGGAGTGTAATGGGCATGGCTCGCTCTGGGTGGCAGCCTCGCCACCATGCCCCTTCGGGTTACCGGGCGGCAGAGGAAGCTGATGGGTTTATTTTTTCACTTCAAACATCGGTGGAAGGGGATGGCATTCCCCACAACCTATATGTGGGTCAAAACCAGACCGGCGGGTCTTTTCACAAAAAGGTGTCACTTTGACACGCCGCTGGAATACAGTTGTCAATGGACGGGAAACTTCGCCGCGGAGCTGCATCAATTCACAAGCATTGGCCATGCCGATGGAAGGGACCGGGCAGGTCCGACACAAGTTACGGCTCCAGGTAGCTCCGAGCAACTGGCACTCTTCATGGTCCCGGCCGCGGTAGTAATCACCGAAAAAATATTTACATTCAGATCCAGCAGGTGTTTTCATATTGTCGTTAGAAAACTCCCGCAGCATTGATCCTGCAGGAGAAGTTGATTATGCCCGGGTCAGGTACTCGCCAGTGCGAGTGTCAACCCGAATGGTATCGCCTACTTTGACAAAGTTCGGGCACTGCACCTCGAAACCAGTCTCAACCTTGACTTTCTTGGTAACGCCAGTGGCAGTATCACCCCGGACGGCTACTTCAGCATAGATGACTTTCAGATCCACCGAGGTGGGCATTTCTATATCAAGGGGTTTCCCTTGATAGAAGGTCAGCTTGCATTCCATGCCTTCCTGGAGGAAACCTGCCGATTCACCAATAATGTCTTTGGAGATACCGGGTTGATCAAACGTTTCCTGATCCATGAAGTAGTAGTTGTCGCCATCGTTGTAAAGGTATTGAACGGTATGAAAATCCAGGCGGGCTTCCTGGACCTGGCTGCCGGAGATGAAGGTCTTTTCAATATTGGAGCCAGTACGCAGGTTGCGAGCTTTTATTTTAATAGTGGCGTTGCCACGGCCAGGTTTGTGATGGCTGTATTCGACAACCTTGAACAAGTTGCCTTCAAGTTCGAAAGTTACACCTTTGCGGAGGTCATTTACGTCAATCATCGGTTTTTCCTTTTTGAAAATTTCAAGCGGGCGGGATTATATGCCAGTTAGAGGAACGCGGCAAGAGGTTAATGATGCCTCTCGGTATCCGGGTCGTCTTTCATCAACTCAACTGCATGCTCCAGGACGGGTAAAACCACCTGAAGATTTTCCGATGCAGCTTTCGGACTTCCCGGAAGGTTAATGATCAGCACCTTACCACGCATCCCAGCCAGCGCACGCGAGAGCATGGCATGCGGAGTAGTCTTCCGACTTTCCTGGCGCATGGCTTCAGCCAGGCCGGCAGCCTGACGGTCGATCACGAGACCTGTCGCTTCAGGAGTGACATCCCGCGGAGCAAAGCCGGTTCCGCCGGTAGTCAGGATAATATCGACCTCTCCGCCATCAGCCCAGATGGATAGGGTTTCGCGTATAACCTTTAAATCGTCTGGTACAACAGCTGTGAGAACCACGGTCCAGCCCTCAGCTGTGACAATCTTCGTCAGGGCGGGGCCTGAGAGATCGGGGCGTTCCCCGCGGGAGCTGCGGTCAGAAGAGGTCAGGATCCCGAAGCGGAGCGTCATCCGAGGTCCTTCCCATAGGTTTGAACGTATTTCATGTGCTCCCAGCCCCGTTTTTCATAGAAGCGCATGGCGCTCAGATTTTCAACAGTGACCAGCAAATAACAACGAATACAACCCTTTGCTTTCAGACGCCGTTCCAATTCATCCATGAGCAGCTCGCCAATGCCTTGTTTGCGGTAATTTTCACTAACCGCAAGGTGATAGACCATGCCGCGCCGCCCGTCGAAACCACCTACCACGGTGCCAACCATTTTGCCGGCGTCTTCGGCCACCAGGAACAAGTCGGGATCGCGTTGGATTTTTTTCTCGATCTCTTCAGGATCGTCGGAACGGCGCAATTGCACACCGGGGCCGGAGTTCTCCCAGAGGAGCCGGGCATCAGGATAATCGTCAGGGTATTGGAAATCCCGGATTTTCACTTCTGTCATGAGAGTCCCCATTTATTACGAACGAAGCAAGTCGAACAATTCTTGAGGCATATAAGGCTTGAGTAGAAACGCGTTCGCTCCTGCCTCGAGGCATTCATCAGACTTGTCAATGCCGGAAACCATGACGACTTTAAGACCTTTCAGATCTGGCGTCTCACGGATCTGCCTGACCACATCCATGCCGTTGCGATCCCCAAGAAAAATATCAATCAACAGAACATCCGGTTTTTCACTTCGAATATTGTCCAGGATATCGCCTGTTTTGTCCAAAAGAGTCGACACCTGGTAGCCCTCCATACCGAGCATGGTTTTCAGAAGCGAGACCATGGTGAAATCGTCATCCGCAAGGAGCACTTTAACCATTCTTTTTCCTTCGTTGTGGTTTTGTTGTGGGCTTAACGGGTTTTTCCAGAGCTGCCTTCAACACATCATTGACCGATTCAGCAAAAATAAAGGTCATTGTCTTGCGGATCTCTTCAGGGACATCTTCAATATCCAACTGGTTACGTTTTGGCAGGATGATCGTTTTCAGTCCGGCGCGATGAGCAGCCAGCATTTTTTCCTTGATCCCACCCACGGGCATAACCTGGCCGCGCAAGGTAATCTCACCGGTCATGCTGACGCCTTTCTTAACCGGGCGGCCGGAAATCAGGGAAACTAGTGCAGTTGCCATCGTGACTCCTGCAGACGGCCCGTCTTTAGGTTGGGAACCAGCCGGGATGTGCATGTGGAGGTCGGTCTTGTCAAAGAAATCTTTTTGGATCCCGATCTCGGTCGCGTGTGAACGAACATAGGAAAGAGCCGCCCGGGCTGATTCCTGCATCACGTTCCCCACCGAACCAGTCACCTGGAAGCCTTTTGCCCCGGGCATGCGCGTAGCTTCGATGAATAGGATCTCGCCGCCGAAAGGCGTCCATGCCAAGCCCGGTACTACACCGGGAATGGATGTGCGCGTGTCGATCTCTTCTGTTTCGAGGAAGATAGGATGTCCCAGGAATTCCTTGACCACTTTTGGTGTGATCCTGGCTGACTGTTTCTTGCCTTCAGCGATGTGAGTCCCCAATTTGCGACAGATGGCGCCAATTTTCCTTTCCAGATTGCGCACGCCAGCTTCGCGCGTATACTGGTTGATAATGGTTTTAAGGGCATCCTTGCTGAAATTCACTTCCGTAGGCCGCAGCCCGTTCTCGCGCACCTGGCGCGGGACAAGGTAGCCCTTGGCGATGGCAATCTTCTCGCTCTCCGTGTAGCCGGAAAGATGGATGATTTCCATGCGATCCAGCAGGGGTGACGGGATGGTTTCCAGAGTGTTGGCCGTTGTAATGAAAAACACTTGTGAGAGGTCGTAGGCCACTTCGAGGTAGTTATCACGAAATTCCACGTTCTGTTCAGGATCCAGCACTTCGAGCAACGCAGAAGCCGGGTCACCGTGGAAATCCATCGTCAGTTTGTCCACCTCGTCGAGCATGAAGACCGGGTTATGCGATTCGACACGGCGCAGAGCCTGCAAAATCCGTCCCGGCATGGCACCAATATATGTTCGGCGGTGGCCGCGGATCTCAGCCTCGTCGCGCACGCCGCCAAGAGAAATTCGCACAAATTTACGTTCCATGGCACGAGCAATGGATTGTCCCAGGGAGGTCTTGCCGACACCCGGAGGACCGACAAAACACAAAATCACACCCTCGCGCTCGCGGCGAATGAGATCCTTTGAAGCCTCGGCTTTCTCATCTTTGCGCTCCAGGCGTAACTTTCGCACAGCCAGGAACTCCAGGATGCGTTCTTTGACATCTTGCAAGCCGTAATGATCTTGATCGAGGATCTTGCGGGCATGGCTAATATCCAGATTATCGTTCGTACCTTGCGACCAAGGCAGTGTCACAAGCGAGTCAAGATAGGTGCGGATGACGCCATATTCAGCCGCAGCGGTGGGCAGCCGTGTCAGGCGGTCCAATTCACGGCGCGCCTGTTTCTCGGCTTCCTCAGGCATTTTGGCAGCATCGATCTTCTTACGAAACTCTTCCACCTCCACTGCCTGCTCATCGTTCTCGCCCAGTTCCTTCTGGATGGCCTTCATTTGCTCGCGCAGGTAGTATTCACGCTGGACCTTCTCGATTTCCGAGCGGGCCTGGTTCTGGATCTTTGCACCCAGTGAAAGTACCTCCGCCTCGCGCACGAGCAGGTCAACCAGTTTCTCAAGCTTGGCTTTGGTCGAGTCCAGTTCAAGGAGACTCTGGGCGTCCTTCAATTCGATTCGTTGGAAGTTGGCGATCGTGTAAGCCGTTTGGAGCGGGTCTTCGAGAGTGACGATCGACGCCACCAATTCGCGCGGGATGGAAGGAGTCAATCCGGATATCTGCTCGAACTGGTCGCGGGCTGAACGGGCCAGCGCATCGATCTCCAACCCGGTTTCCACCAGTTCCGGAAGAACTTCGATGCGGGCTTTGAGATAAGGCTCCGTCTCCACAACCTCCACCACCCGGAAACGCATCAGCCCCTGCACAAGCAGGCGGATAGTATTATCAGGAGCGCGGAACAGCCGATGAACGGTGGCGATCGTGCCGATGGTATACAGGTCCGCCGGAGCAGGTTCTTCGATCTCCGGATTACGGGCTGCCACTAGACCAATGAGTTTTCCGGTCGTGACTGATACTTCGTCCACCAGTTTGATCGAACGCGGCTGGCCGATGGTCAGGGGGACAGCCGTCTGGGGATAGACCACCACACCTCGCAGAGGCAGGATGGGGATGATCTCAGGGTATTTGATCGTCTCCCCAACCACAGCAGCAGGCTTAATCAGGTCTTGGTCCTGTTCTTCTTTCTTCTGAAGACGCGTAAAAATGGACGGCAGGAAGAGATCTTCAAGCGAGGTATCGTTATCTTGGAGCCAGTCGAATACATCGAGCGGACCGGTGTGCCAACGGGATGCAGTCATAAGAAAATAATCAACCTTTGATATTGATAGTGGTCGGTTTGATCTTGGGCATCACAACGATCAAAAAACCATCGTCATAATCGGCCTGGGCCTTACTCACATCCGCCCCGGCCGGGATCTCTATTGCTGTGCTGAATTCACCGAAACGGATTTCCATCTGATGGTAGGTGCGCCGCTCGGGCGATTCACTGCGCATGCCGCTGATGACCAGAAAGTTTTCTTCCACGTCGATCGAAAAATCAGTCTGGCGCATCCCGGCCACTTCTAACCGGACAACGAAGCTGGCATCCGTTTCGTATACATCGGTGGGCGGACTCCAGGCATAAGAGTGGACGCTGACCTGCCAGCCCATGGCGCGCATCCCGGAGAAGGAATGCTCGGTATGATAGCTTTTCGAAAGCAACGAAGACATAACTTCCTCCTTGCTCAACACATCGTTTCAGGCGGGAAATAATACCATGCTTAAAGTGCGACCTGAGCTGCCGCTAAAACCTCGGCGTAATTTGGTTCCTCGCCGAGAGCAGGCATGTAGGCCGCATAAGTGATTTTTCCAGCCCGGTTCACCACAAATACCGCCCTGCGGAGAATACGCGCCTCTTTGATCAGGCAGGCATACTTCGTGCCAAAATCCCCGCTCATATGGTCAGAAAGAACGGTTACCTGGTCCACACCAGCCGCTCCGCACCAGCGTTTTTGCGCAAAAGGTAGGTCAGCGCTAATTACCAGGATGACAATATTCTTATCCAGGGCTGCTACTTCCTGGTTGAAACGGCGGGTTTCACGGTCGCAAACGTCGGTATCCAGCGACGAGAGAGCCGTAATGATGCGGACTTTGCCGATTGTGTTCGCCAATCCGCTGCACGGGGCCCATTCGAGAGTCTGGACGGAAAATTCCGGCGCCACATCGCCCGGCTTCAGGTCCGTACCAAGCACAGTGACCGCCTGCCCTCTGAATTTAACAATTCCGAAACGTTCAGGTATCATTTTTCCTCCTGGCTATTATGGCCTCCCCCATTTCCGGGGAAAATGGTAGATGGTGCGGGTAAGGGGGAGCGCCCCTGGCGGGATTCGAACCCACAACCTACTGCTTAGAAGGCAGGTGCTCTGTCCGTTGAGCTACAGGGGCATGCGGGGCAACCTGCGGAAGGTAAATTCCGCACTCCGAAAAATCAAACAATATAGGGTTTCAAACCCTTGTACACACGTGGACCGGCGATGGTTTTGAGAATCGTATCAGCCGGACGATTGAGTCGGGTGCCAAGTTCCTCCACCGACAAGGGAACGTTCCCGTTCGCCAGCAGCAAACGAAAAATAGCGTCTACCAGTGCTGTATGTTCATCGAGGAAACCGGGTTGTTTTGCGCAATGGTTGATAAGCGTGTTCTGGAGGCCATCCAGCTGATGCACCTCAGCAGTCTCCGGATCCACCCAGTCAATCATCTGGCCCTCTGGCAGACCCGCAAAAGCTTCCTGGTGTTCAGCACATAACAGGCTCTGGAGGGCAACATGCCAGTTGGTATCGTTGATGCGCCACCAGTCAAAGTCAATGTGGAAAGGTGTCTGAAGAGTCGGTTTGATCAGGCTGAACTTTTTAACTTCAGGCATTTTCAGCCTCCGTTTCAGCGAGGCGGTAATGCAGGTCCCCGACATGTTTATAATTGGAACTGCTGGTCAGGAAAGCCAGCATCGCTCCCGGCGGGCAGCGGCGGATGATATTGAGCGCCGAGTACAATTCCTGCGCATGCACATGTCCCTGCACATTGAGCTTCACCAATTCGCGCATTATTTCGCCAACCAGTTGCTCGAACGACAGGTGCTGTTTGGCAACCTGCTCGCAGGATTCATCCACTGCGGAAGGATCGGGAACTGCAATAACCATGCGTTCGTTGAACTCGGTCGTAAGGTTTTGCTTGAGCATGGCAAAGACGATCCGGCCATCGCTGCCAACCAGCACCGTCCTCACCCAATCACGCGTCGGGCGACGGGTCTTGGGAGTTATGATTACCTGCCCGGGCTTTTTACCTTTTTCTAGCGAGATCAGGCTGCCAGGAATCAATCCGTATTTCTGGTAAAGCGCACCCAAACCATGAACATAGCCATGCTGGCGCACAACCCAGGCTGGCATTTCTTCCTTGGACTGTCCATCTACAAGTGTAAAGCGCACTCGCGGTGACTCGTAGGCGGTCGGGAAAAGATTGTGCACGCGAGCTGACACCGGCAATGTGCCGGAGCGCCAGTGGGGGTAACTCAGGCTGATGGTTGCCTCGCTCACCTCTCCGAGGGGTGGAACATTTTCGGCCAGTTCATCGTCCAGTTCGGTTTCGAGAGCCAGCATTTCGCTCGTCAGGAGAGAGCGGTTGTAGGGGATGTCAATATACCGTAAAAGCAGCGGGATTTGTTGAACATCCTGCGGCTCGAGCCGTTTTAAAAACCACAGGACCTCGCCCGCCGGACCTACTTCATCAAAACGGCCGTCATCCTGCAGGGCATGATTCATTGAAAACTCGATCAACTTGGGATTGACATGCCCTGAGATCTCCAACTGCTCGATCAATGTCGTTGTGGTCAGCGGCTTACCTGCTGCCTCATCCAGAACGGCTTCGGCCAGGTTGAGCTGGCCAACATTGATATCCACCATGAGCGCACACGGGAACCAGCGTGCAGCAACTTTCACCAGATCGTCATCTGCAGACAATGCTTTATCCAGTTTCTGCTCAAGTTCCGTTCCGTGGGTTTTGATCACGTTTTCCGGGTTGAGGGTTTGGTCGTCAATGGCTATTTCCACAGGCTGGTTTAACTTGTGGTTCGCCAGCCCCGCCGCCAACAGGCGTGAACTCCCGCCATCGAATACGACTTCGATGACTTCAAATTCGCTAAAAGCGGGATTTACTCCGGGACGGAGGCTGGTGACCTTCCCTTTTTTCCAGGCGAAGGCCGGAAAGACCAGATCATCCCCCACTTTATAATGCCCTTCGGGCAAATACACCCTGCCAATTGAGTTCCGTTGTTTGGCCAGCGCTTCACGCTCGCTGCGGATGCGTTCGTCGACCAGAACCGGAACAAGTTCCTTCTCTGTGAGAGGTGTCTCGTTCTCAAATAGATAGGTGCTAAGGAATTCCAAGTCTTTCTTGCCGAGGGAAAAAGTCTGCCAATAGTCCGGAGGCAAAGTGAAAGGAACGCTTGCCATAAACTGCCTTTGATTTTAGATTACCCACAGGGGGTTAATAACCGCTGGAAAAAACATTGGATGGAACATCCTGAACATGATAATTATACCCTACCTTGACAGGCCATCTCGCTTGACTTACGATAGGCTTGGGAATTTTCCGTGATGGAAGCTAAGGATGTGCTGGATGGGTCTTCCCGCCCGACAAGCTCGATCCCCTGTTCCCACGGTGATTCCTGCGAATCCTTGATTTCAGTGGAGGTCACGATGCGCATCGGCATGATGGCAGATGTCTACAAGCCGCACGTCAGCGGGATCACCAATTACATTTCCTTGAACAAACAAGTTTTGGAACAGGCCGGCCACGAGGTCTTTATTTTTACCTTCGGAGACCTCGACTACCCGGACGAAGAGACGAACGTCATCCGTTCTCCGGTCCTGCCCCTGGTGGATACCGGATATTTCCTTAATTTCCGCTACAGCCGCAAGGCAAAAGCCCTGCTCCAGACAATGGATTTGGTTCACGTTAACCATCCATTTCTCAGCGGACGGCTGGCTCTGAACTATTGTCGCCCGTTGCATATCCCGATTGTTTTCACAAATCACACCCGTTACGATCTTTACGCACAGGCATACATGCCACTCCTGCCCGAAGAGATCAGTGACAGCTTCCTGCAGAGCTACATGCCGCCCTTCTGTACTGCCGTGGACCTGGTCATCTCACCCTCCCCCGGGATGGTAGATGTTCTGCGGAAACTGGGGGTCACCTGCCCGATCGAGGTGGTACCCAATGGCGTCGAACTGGACCGGTACCGGCAGGTTTGGGAAGACTGCCGCCTCGAATTTGGCTTTACACCTGAAGACATCCTGTTGGTCTATTCCGGGCGGCTCGGGCCGGAAAAAAGCGTGGACTTTCTTTTACGGGCTTATGCAGGCGCGGCCGAGGCCGTGGAACACCTCCATTTGCTCATCATCGGCGGTGGACCGGAGGAGGAAGCCTTGAAAAAACTGGCTGCTGAAATCCAGGTTGCAGACCGGGTTCATTTCTTCGGCATGGTCGCCTATGATAAGATGCCGCAATACCTGGCGATGTGCGACGTTTTCGTGACCGCCTCAGTGACTGAAGTTCATCCCCTTTCGGTCATCGAAGCCATGGCAACCGGACTACCCGCCCTGGGGATCCACTCGGTGGGAGTGGGTGATACCATCGAGGATTGCATCACCGGGTTTCTTGCGAGCCAGAGCCAGGCCGCTTATGCCGCCAAACTGACCTGCCTGTGCCTCGACCGCAACCTGCGCCACAAAATGGGACTGGCCGCCCGCAGGGCCTCGGAAAAATACGCAATCGAACATGCCATAAAGATCATGCTTGCTCACTATGAAAGGCTGGTCTTGACGACCCAGCCGCGCAGGCGCAGCTTGAGCGCGCGCCTGCGGAGTTTGGTGGAGAAAATGCGCACATGAGCACCCACACGCAGGTCGTCGGTCGCTGGGGTGAAGATACTGCCGCCCAATACCTGGCGGCCAACGGCTACACAGTCTTAGCGCGCAACGTTCACAGCGCACATGGAGAGATCGACATCATAGCCAGCAAGGACGGCCTCCTTATCTTCGTCGAGGTCAAGACACGCAGTACGCACACGTTCGCCTATCCCGAAGATTCGGTCACCCGCCGCAAACAGGCCTACCTGCTCTCCGCCGCCGAAGATTATCTCCAGGCGCACCCCGAAAGTGGGGATAGCTGGCAGTTTGACGTTATTGCCGTGGAAGGCACGCCCGGCGGGAAAGCGCAAATCGATCATTTTGAGAATGTCATCGAATAGACCCTCACCCTCGACCCCTTCGCGCACCACACCCAAAAGGCTGCTTTCTAGGGTAGGGGGAAAATATCCCCTTGTCGTCATTGTCGGGCCAACTGCGGTCGGTAAGACCGATATTTCCATTCAACTTGCCGAACAGTTGGGCGGGGAGATCGTCTCGGCGGATTCGCGCCTCTTCTATCGCGGCATGGATATCGGCACCGCCAAGCCCACCTCGGCTGAACGCCTGCGCATCCCACACCACCTGATCGATGTAGCCGATCCAGATGAGTCTTGGAGCCTGGCCGTCTTTCAACGCGCAGCGGCAGATGCGATCGGAGACATCCACAGGCGCGGCAAAATTCCATTCCTGGTGGGCGGTACGGGGCAATACATCCACGCGGTGACACACGGCTGGTCTCCGCCCACCACGCAGCCCAACGCCCCTTTGCGGGCGGTGCTGGAAGAATTGGCAAAATCCCAGGGGAATGATTGGCTGCATCAACGCCTGGCGCTGCTCGACCCGCCCGCAGCCCTGGCAATTGATCCGCGCAACCTGCGCCGGACGGTGCGGGCATTAGAGGTGGTCTTCTCCACCGGTCTGAGATTCTCGGACCAGCGCGGGCAAGGTGCGAGTCCCTACCGCCTGCTGACCATCGGCCTGATCCGCCCGCGCCCGGAGCTCTATGCCCGGGTGGACACCCGCATCGAAGCCATGTTCGCCGCCGGATTACTGAACGAGGTGCGCAACCTGCTAGCCAAGGGCTATTCACCTGACCTGCCGACAATGTCGGCTATCGGCTACCGTGAATGCGCCCTCGTGCTGCAGGGCATGATGAGCCTGGAGGATGCCAAGATGCAGATGCGGCGGCTGACGCGCATTTTCGTGCGGCGGCAAGCCAACTGGTTCAAAGCACAGGATGCGGAGATCCACTGGTTCGAGGCAGGAGAAGGAATTGTGGGTGATATTAAAAAAGGGATCCGCGCGTTCCTTGAAAAAAAGATGGTTGTCTAAAAAGGGGAAGCTATGCAATGGATTCTTTACAACACCACTAGCGAACGCTGCGCGATTTGCCAAATATAGCGCGATAATAAAAAATGAGTCTCGGCGACCCATTTCGCCTACCACCCAATGGCGGCCGGAGGCCGCCTCGGACTGTCGCCAGTCCCGCCACTGCTGAGCCAATCCGTTGGCCGGCTATCGTTTCTGTAATGACAATGTTAGAGACATGGAAAACGCATGAGCAGCATTATTAATCCATCCGAGTTGACACCCCTCACTATTCATGAGTTCAAGCTGTTTGGGCCAGCACGAGTGAACCAAGTGAACACGTTTGCTTATCTCGATACCGGTGCTAATCACATCACCATTTCACCCAAGCTTGCCGAGGGCTTACCGCGTACAGGAACAATCACCCTTGGCAGTGCATTTAAACAAAGAGCGTTTGATAATGTCGAAAACATCGAGATTGACTTTCTCGGTAATACCCACTCCATCAGCGCTCACATGAATCAGATTGCCGATGGTGATTTACCCTTCATCGCAGACGTAACCCGTGATGCTCCATCAATATTCGCTAAAGCAATAATATTCGATTTTCGACTCATGGGCATTTTGCTCCCCAAACAAGTGTCAGGCGAGTTGTGGATTAGTCTACCTACAAAATTTGTGGGGAACAAGGGCATTTGCCTAATTCAACTACAATCGCAAAACAGCGCAATCTATGCTTTGTTCGACACAGGCGCAGGTCTTTCGGTGGTCAACTCTGGTCATATTGACGAAATCAAGCTAGACCTGCAGCCAGACTTTGAGTTAGAGATCAGTGATGCTACTGGCGCAAAAACGAATCAGAAGCTGGCCCTTTGCTCTGGCTTACTTGTTGGCAATACCGTTTTGCCACCTTTTGATTGCTTCTCCACTGATTTGCAGGCAATCGAAAAGGTACTTGGGTGTCGTATTGACCTGATATTTGGCGCAAATGCAATGCTCAAAAGTGGTTTCAGATGGCTATTTGACAAGGTTGCAAACAAAGCATTCGTCGCCGTATAAAATCGCCGCCCAACACCGGCTTCAGCGGACAGCGACTCTGCCGCTCGCGCCGCTTCCGTTGAACCGAACCGTTAGGCCGCTCCTCGCAAGAGAAAGAGTTCGGAGGCTGAATGTGAATAAAAATAAGGTTATCGAGCTAGCAACATACATCATTGTTCCTTTACTCATGTGGGTAGTGTCACCCTTGTTGGGTAAGTATATTGACTCTCTTTACTTCCATTACCCAAACATATTGGCCTCTTCAATTTCAATTATTCTGGTGGGGATTTTTATGATCTTATGCGGGACAGTTTTGGTTGCCTGGACAATCTTCCTATTTAAAACTCAAGGCCAAGGCACACCAAATCCCAAATTACCGCCCAAGCTGTTTATCGTCGGTGGTCCCTATAGATTTTCGAGAAATCCGATGGCCTTGGGAGGATTGCTGGTTCTGCTCGGTGAGGCTGCAATCTATTACTCACCCTCCTTATTGGGAATTGCTGTCTTATATGGTTTTGTCGTTTACTTCAATGCGATGTTTATCGAAGAGCCAGAACTGAGGAAACGTTTTGGCGAGCTGTACACAGATTATCTTGTGCGGGTTTCGCGATTCTTTCCCAATCCTAGGAAATGGTACAAATAGCTTATGCTTATATTGTGCTGAAAAAAAGGTAAGCGGCCCAACACTGGCTTCAGCGGATAGCGGCTCCGCCGCTCGCGCGCAGCCGCGGTTTACCAGAAATGGTGAATAATTGATAAAGAGTAATCTTCGGCGACTCATGTCGCCGAAACAGCCTATGGCGGCTTGATGCCGGTTCGGTTAGTCGCCAGTCCCGCCACTGGCGCAGCCCCAAAATAGAACAAAAAACCCGGCGTTGAAGCCGGGTTTCTGTTTGGTTATGCAGGCTGGGGGGTGCCGCTCTTCTTGGGGAACGGGGGCGGGAATATCTTTTCGAATTCTTCGCGCGACAGCGTTTCCACCTCGAGCAATTTGTTGGCCACCGCGTCCAGTTCTTTACGGTATTTCTTCAGGATCGTAAGCGCCTGTTTATAAGAATCATCCACCAGCTTGCGCACTTCGTGGTCGATCTGTTCGGCTACTGCCTCGGAATAATCGCGCTGCTCCGATATCTCGCGGCCTAGGAAAATGAGTTCCTCCTTCTGGCCATAAGTCATCGATCCGAGTTCAGTGCTCATCCCGAAGCGGGTGACCATGGTGCGGGCAATTTTAGTAACGTTCTCCAGGTCATTCGATGCGCCTGAGGTGATATCGTCAAAGACAAGTTGTTCGGCCGCACGCCCTCCCAGGAACAGGGCCAATTGCGCCAGCATTTTCTTGCGTGAAGTCAGCATGCGATCGTCGGTCGGACGGTTCCAGGTCAATCCGCCAGCCTGTCCGCGTCCCACGATGGTGATTTTTTGCACCGGGTCGGCTTCGGGAATGGCATTGATGACCACCGCATGGCCTGCTTCGTGGTAGGCGAGGATGCGTTTTTCTTCTTCGCTGATCAACCGGGACTTGCGTTCAGGTCCCATGATGACGCGCTCAATGGCTTCTTCCAGTTCCGGCTGGCCGATCGCTTTCTTATTTCGGCGGGCTGCCAGGATAGCGCCTTCATTGATCAAGTTTTCGAGGTCTGCACCAACGAAACCAGGGGTGCCGCGCGCAATACTGCCCAGATCCACAGTAGGTTCAAATGGTTTACCGCGGGCATGTACCTTTAGAATAGCCTCGCGTCCGCGCATATCCGGCCGGTCAAGAGTGATGCGGCGATCAAAGCGACCAGGGCGCAGGAGGGCCGGGTCGAGGATGTCGGGACGGTTGGTGGCGGCCACCACGATCACGTTCGTATCGGTATCGAAGCCATCCATCTCCACCAGCATCTGGTTGAGGGTCTGTTCACGCTCGTCGTGTGAACCACCCAGACCTGCACCGCGCTGACGTCCAACAGCGTCAATCTCGTCCACAAAGACGATGCAAGGCGAGTGACGCTTGGCCTGGTCGAATAGGTCACGTACGCGGCTGGCGCCCACCCCGACAAACATTTCTACGAACTCTGAGCCGGAGATCGAGAAGAAAGGTACGCCCGCCTCGCCCGATACGGCCTTGGCAAGCAGGGTCTTCCCCGTACCGGGAGGGCCGACCAGCAGGACGCCCTTTGGAATGCGCGCACCCAACTGGATGAACTTCTGCGGTTCCTTCAGGAACTCGACCACTTCTTTCAATTCTTCCTTGGATTCGTCTATTCCGGCCACATCCTCAAATGTTACCGTGGGATGTTCACCGCTGAACATGCGTGCTTTGGATTTTCCGAAGGCCATCGCGGCGTTGTTGCTGCCTTGCGCCTGGCGGAAAAGGAACCAGAATAGCCCGCCGATGAGAATGATCGGCAGGATGTAAGAGGCCAGTGTCAATATCCCCGCCCAGGGTGAGGGTGGATTGACTTCAATGGTCACACTTGTAAGCTGCTCGGGCGTCACGCCGAATGCCAATAACTGCGAGACGAGGGTTGTCTCAGGCTCTTTACGGGCCGTCTGTTCGATCGGAGCGCTGGCGCCAGGGGAAATCACTGTTAAACTGTTGTCATTATTGACAACAATCCGTGTGATTTTACCCTCCTGGATCTGCTGGGCGATCTCGCTGATGGTCAACGGCCCTTGCGAATTTGGCTGTTGCTTGACATTAAAATAAACCATCGCCACGATCGCAATGAACAGCAGTAGATAGATAAAATAGGACTGTTTACGTGAATTCACATGGACCTCCTATCCGTGCGAAGGGGATTATACCAACCTATATACGTCTCTGCCAGCTTCGAAGAAGTTGTTATACAAAGTTCTAATAAATTCATCCTTTTTATCCGAAATAAGGTTCTGCAAATAATGATCGATCACCGGATTTATCTTTCTTGTTTTATAACATCTGGATTCTCCGAAGGGAATTTTTTCCGAACCTTCGGCTACTCCCTAATAGAGGTGGAAAGATGGGTCGTTGGTATTTGTGGTAAACTTAATTCGTCGAGGTGGCATATGATCGAGAAGAACACAAAAATTATCCTCTGCATCGAAGATGAACAGGAAATGATAGATCTGATCAGCCTGATCCTCAGCCGGCGCGGTTACGAAATCCGTGGCGCGAATAGCGGTAAAGAAGGTCTTGAAATCATCCGTAAAGACCATCCCGACCTGATCCTGCTCGACTTGATGATGCCCGACATGGATGGATGGGAAGTCTATCAACAGATGAAAGCAGACGAAGCCACCAAGAACATCCCCGTAATCGTCGTGACCGCCAAGGCTCAAAGCATCGACAAAGTACTGGGCCTGCACATTGCCAAAGTGTGCGATTACATAGCCAAACCGTTCAGCCCGCAGGAATTATTGGCCAGCGTAGATAACGTACTTGGGCGGGAAAAGACCGCCTGACCCAAACCAACCGGAACGGGGCGGACAAAACGCCCCGTTTTCATATTCCCATGAAGACAATCCACCTCGAAAACAAAAATAAGCCTTTACCCTCGCCGTTACACGCCCTTTACTGCGACAGTTTCCTCTGCCGTCTGCGTGGCCTGATGTTCCGTTCCAGCCTCGCCCCTGATGAAGGCCTGCTGCTTGTCGAAGCACGCGACACCCGTCTTGAAACGGCCATCCATATGCTGTTTGTTTTCATGGACCTGGCGGTCATCTGGATCAATTCCGAGAATATTGTTGTAGACACTGTCCTGGCACGATCCTGGCGACCAGCCTATGCTCCGCACCAGCCAGCCAGGTATATCCTTGAGATCCACCCCAACCGGCTGTCCGAATTCAAGATCGGGGACCTTGTCGAGTTTAACAATGCCTAAAAGAATTACTGCCAGCCTCCTGGCCTTCATTTTTATTTTTTCAGCAACCCCCGCCTCTGCCCAAACCTCCACTCCCCCACCCGGTCCGGTTTATGTCGTTGTATCAGGGGACACGCTTTATGACATAGCCAACCGCTTCAATGTTAGCGTAGCCGATATCATGACTGCTAACAACCTGGCCAGCCAGAATATTTTTGTCGGTGACCAGCTTGTCATCCCCGGGTTGGATGGGTTAACCGGCACACTCTTCACCCAGCCGGTCCCGTTTGGCGAAAGCCTGCGCAGCCTGGGCCGCCAATACAGGGTTGACCAAGCGCTGCTCATTAAACTCAACCACATCGTCAGCCCGGCTGAGTTGTACGCCGGTGATAACCTGATCCTGCTGCAGCAGGATCAAGTCCCCGCCCTGACAGCGCGTACCACCCTCGCCACTGGGGAGACTTTGTTGGAGTTATCCGTCAGGCAAAACACCGATCCGTGGACAATCACCCAGCTTAATAGTCTCACCGAACCCGCAGCCAGCCTGCCCGGCGATTTGCTCTATCTTCCCTCGGGTACTTCCACCGCCGAGCCGACCGGGATTCCTGCTGTGCTTACTTCTGCCGTGGTGGACCCGCTTCCGATCATCCAGGGAGAGACCGTCCAGATCAAAGTCACTGCAGCCCAGCCGGTCACGCTGAGCGGCCTGCTGGTCGACCATCCCTTAATCTTCTTCAAGCAAGACGACGGTTCCCAAGTGGCTCTACAAGGTGTCCACGCCTTGACAGACCCAGGTCTTTACCCGCTGCGATTGGACGTCACTCTCTCTGATGGCTCGGTGCAATCCTTCGAACAAATGGTGCTGGTAAAATCCGGAAACTACCTGACTGAAACTATCAATGGAGTGGATCCAGCCACCATTGACCCGGCTGTCACTGGGCCAGAAGACGCCTGGCTGCTCTCGGAGGTCACCCCCGTCACGCCCGAAAAACACTGGCAAGGGATGTTCCAAATGCCCGTGGACAGTAACCAGTATTGCGTCCGTTCGAGATATGGCAACCGCCGCACTTATAACGAAGGTGCGTTCCACGGATTCCACAGCGGCCTTGACTTTGGTGTTTGTTCCGAGGCGCACCCGTATGACATATACGCGCCAGCCGATGGCGTGGTCGTGTTCACCGGCCTCGAAACCGTGCGTGGCAACGCCACCATCATTGACCACGGCCAGGGAGTTTACAGCGGATTGTTTCACCAGGCGGAAATTTACGTTTCCGTCGGCGACCAAGTTACTGCCGGTCAATTGATCGGTAAGATCGGCGCCACCGGGCGCGTGACAGGCCCGCACGTTCACTGGGATCTGTGGGTCAATGGCATCCAGGTCAACCCAACCGAGTGGTTGAACAAAACCTTTCCTCATTAATTGACGATTCTTCTGGTGTCTCCCGATCCGGAATACTGACTCCCGCATCCACAAGACTTTGCTTTACAGGCATAATAAGTAAACGATGAAAAGGCGTTTGACCGCCACCACAGCTTTATTGATCGTCAGCTTGCTGATGGTCTCGTGCGGTGCGGTATCATCCGAATGCACCGACCCGCTGGGCTGCCTGGAAATCTCTCCCGGCAGCCCGGTTGTCATAGGCACCATCCTGGCCACCAGCGGCGAACAGGGTCCGGCTGGAGGCGAATCGCTCCAGAGCGTAGAAAAGGCACTGTCAGACAAAGGTGAAATCCTGGGCGACCCGATCCAGATCATCCGCCATGACACGGATTGCACTGCAGAGAGCGCCCAGATCGCTGCCACCGAATTCGCCACAAACTCATCCCTGGCCGCGGTGATCGGTCCATCCTGCACCAGTGAGACAGAGGTAGCCAGTTCGATCCTGTTGAATGCCGGGATTCCCCTGCTCAGTCCGGTGCCCGATCCCGTGAAAGCCTATGATATGACAAACCAGATTATCGCCGCGATCGAGCTGGTGGCAGTCCAGATGCCCGACAAAACATTTTACATTCCTCGCCAGGCCTTATTCGATGCACTCCATCTTTCTCCTTAGCGACTGGCAAACAGGGATGGCTTGTACCGCCCCTGTTGTATAATCCACCTTACCATGCCTACTGCAGAGATTATCGCCATTGGTACCGAACTCCTGCTCGGTGAAACCGCCGACACCAATACGCGTTTCATTGCCCGAGTATTGCGCGGCCTGGGTATCGATTTGTTCCGGACACAGACCATCGGCGACAATGCCGGGCGCATCGTCGAATCTGTTAGGCAGGCGTTGGGACGTGCCAATATCGTCATCACCACTGGCGGTCTCGGCCCCACAGTAGACGATCCCACTCGTGAAGCCATTGCCGATTTCGCCGGAGTCGACCTCGAATTTCACCCGGAACTCTGGGAGCAGATCTCCGCCCGCATCGCACTTTATGGACGCACTCCCACCGAAAACCAGAAGCGCCAGGCTTATATCCCCCAGGGCGCCACCATCATTGAAAACCCGGTCGGTACCGCCCCTGCTTTCATTGTGGAAGTTCCCCCGCCCTCACCTCTGCCTGCTCTCCCGCAAGCGGGAGGGGGAAACAAGGTGGTCATTGCCCTGCCTGGCGTACCCCGCGAAATGGAAACACTCCTCACCGACGCGGTCGTTCCTTACCTGCAAAAACATTTCGACCTCCACACAGTGCTGAAAATCCGCACGCTGCATGTCAGCGGGCTTGGCGAAGGGCTGATCGACGACCAGATCGGTGACCTGGAAACACTCACCAACCCAACTGTCGGCCTGACTGCCCACTCCGGAGTGGTCGACATCCGCATCGCCGCCAAAGCTGAGACAGAAAACGAGGCTGGCCGGATGATCGCTGCCGTGGAAAAGGACATTCTCACCCGGCTGGGAGACAATATCCTTGGTGCTGACGACGATACATTGGAAACCATCAGTCTCAGAGCCCTTGCGCGGCACGGCTGGACCCTGGCCTGTCTTGAAGTAAACCTGGATGGTGCTCTACTGGTACGTTTTGAACGAACAGGGAATCCAGTCTATCGAGGCGGAAAAAGTCAGCAGATCCTGACCGAAGCACTCTCCGATGAGACGGAATCCATCCGCAAGCAGTATCAGGCGTCTGCCGCGCTAGGCGTTGCTTATTCCCAGGAGGGTGAAAAACAAGACATCGCCATCATCCTTATCACTCCATCCGGAAAGATTGAGCGTCATCTCACCTACGGCGGCCACCCCGGGAATGCCAGGCGGTGGGCTGTTAACATGGCACTGGACGGTCTGCGCCACAGCACACAGGAAATAGCCTAATGCCCGCATCTTCAACTAAAACACTGGGACGGTGGGTGGCCGGTTTCTGGATCCTCAACTTAGTGGTTGGCATCCTGATCGTAGCCGCCTGGTTGCTGTCTTCAAACTCCTCGGTACGGGCATACTTCATCAGCCCTACGCCCAGCTTTACCAATACAAATACACCTACCTTGACCCCAACTTTCACGGCCACATCCACGGCCTCAAGTACCCAAACGCCAACCTTCACCGAAACCTTCACCCCCACTTTTACCCCCTCTGAAACGCTCACGCCTATCCCTTTCAGCGAGGGGCCGATCGTCATCGGCTACTCGGTCCAGAACCGTCCGCTGGAAGTCTACCGTTTTGGCACCGGACCGACCGAACGGATGATCGTGGCTGGGATGCATGGAGGTAGTGAAGTCAATACCATCCAGTTGGCTGACCTGCTGATCACTTATCTCCAGGAACACCCCGAGATCGTCCCGGCGAATGTAACCCTTTACATCCTACGCGACCTGAACCCCGACGGCGAAGCCCGCTCACATACCTATCCTGGCCGACCCAACGCCAACAATGTTGACCTGAACAGAAATTGGGACGCCAACTGGCAGAAAGACTGGCCGCGCGACAACTGCTGGACTTATACTTATGTTACCGGCGGAGCCAGCCCCATGTCGGAGCCGGAGACGAAAGCGCTGGCGGCATTCATCGAAGCCCTTCCGATCGACGCCATTATCAATTACCACAGCGCGGCGCTGGGCATCTTCGCAGGGGGTCTGCCGCCCGATGATTATTCCATCCGGTTGGCAAAAGCCGTTGCAGCCGTGACAACTTACTCCTACCCGCCCATTAACATCGGGTGTGTCTACACGGGCGGTTTCACCGATTGGGCCAACGAAAGAGGCATTGCCGCCCTGGATGTGGAATTGTCCGATCACACCCACACTGATTACGAAATGAATCTTAAAGTATTGGATGTTTTATTGAATTGGAAGCGGTAAATTCATAAGCCTTTGCAAAATGCGCACTTAACGCCTTATCACGGAGAAAAGCAACAATTCAAGGAGAGCGAATGACCAAATCTGCCGATCTTCTTCTCACCAATGCCATCGTCCTGACCATGGACGAGGAAATGCACCAGTTCGAGCCCGGCGCTGTGGCTGTTCGCGGGGACAGCATTCTCGCTGTGGGACCCGAGGCCGATGTCCGTAAAGCCTTCATCGCCGCGCAAGTGGTGGACTGTGGTGGCAAGGTGTTGATGCCGGGCCTGGTCAACGCCCACACCCATGTCCCGATGACATTGATGCGCGGCCTGGCCGACGATCTGCGCCTGGACGTCTGGTTGCAGGGGTACATGTGGCCGGTGGAGCGTGAGTTTGTCTCACCTGAGTTCGTTCGGCTGGGTACCCAGTTGGCCTGCGCCGAACTCATCCGCACCGGCGTAACCTGCTTTGCGGATATGTATTTCTTCGAGGAAAATGTGGCCAAAGCCACTGCCGAGGCAGGCCTGCGCGCCGTTTGCTCCCAGACCGTGCTCAAGTTCCCTTCACCGGATGCAGTCTCCTTCGAAGATTCTCTCGCCGCGGCGCGTGATTTTATCGAACACTGGAAAGGTCACTCGCTGATCACCCCATCGGTTGCCCCGCATGCCCCCTACACCTGTACTCCCGAGATCCTGCGCGCCGCCGCACAACTGGCTGCCGAGTTTGACGTACCACTGCATACGCATATCGCCGAGACTGCCCTGGAAGTGGAAAACATGCGCCGGGAAAATGGAATGCCGGTTGTTCCTTATGTAAAAAAACAGGGCCTGTTCGACGCCAAAGTCCTGGCGGCCCACTGCATCCATATTGACGAGGGCGAGATGCGTACCCTGCTCCATGCAGGAGCGGGCGTGTCCCATAATCCATCCTCCAACTTGAAATTGGCTTCCGGTTTTGCCCAAGTCCAGAAAATGCTGGATCTTGGTTTGAACGTGGGTATCGGGACGGACGGAGCGGCCTCGAATAACGATCTCGACATGTTCGAAGAGGTGCGTCTGGCAGCCTTCGTAGCGAAAACCGTCAGCAACGACCCGACTGCTGTCCCGGCGGCAACTGCACTGAAGATGGCCACCCGCCTGGGGGCGCGGGCAATGCACCTCGGACATATCACCGGGTCGCTCGAAGCGGGCAAACGCGCCGACCTGATCCTGGTGGATATCTCCCCACTGCATAATTCCCCGCGCTTCCGCCATAACGTCGATAATATCTACTCCCAACTGGTCTATGCAGGGAAGGCCACCGATGTAAGTGATGTAATGGTCAACGGCAAATGGTTAATGCACAACCGTGAGCTCCTTACCATCGAGGAAAACGAATTAACTGCCGCTGCGCAGGAATATGCCCGGAAAATTGATATCTTCCTGATAGCCCGTGAACAGTCAGTCTTCTCGAAACTGGTGGCGCTGGGCGGCTCCGCAGAAGAAGAATCTTTCGAAGTCCAGGTCAAGGTTAAGTTGAGCGACCCGGCTCCCGTATTGAAAGCCCTCAAGAAAAGCGAGATCGAAGTCCTGCTTAAAAAGCATTACCACCAGCACGACATCTATTTCACCTTTTCCGACCCAGCCCAGGGCTGGCTGCGTTATCGTGAAGACGAAATGGTGGATGATGGGGAACAGATCACCGGCGTGCGCGGCCGCTTGACCCTCATTGGTCCTTCCCGCGAAGGCGATTTCGCCCACGATGTGCTCCTGAGCCGCATCCGCTACTTCGCCCCGGCAACCAACAGCCTGCGCTTCTACCGCGAATATTTCAAACCGGCCAGTGAGACCGCAGTCGACAAAGATCGCCTGCGCTGGCTGGTGCGCTACAAGAACGAGGAGTTTTATATCAACCTGGACCGAATCGAAACCCCTGGCCTGGGCTACTATCTTGAAATTAAAAGCCGCACCTGGAGTCGCCGTGATGCTGAAGAAAAAGCTGATTGCTCCTCGGAACTCATCCTCCTGCTGGGTGGGTCGCTGGAGAACACCATCACGCTGGATTATGTTGAAATCGCAAGCGAAGGAAAATAACCCGTGAGACTTTATAGGTAGACATTTCAACAACCTGCCCATCTATTTGGTGAAAAAAAGATAAGCACTTCTTGTTGTTATTTAGTGCCGGGAAAGAATAAACCATGCGCAAATTTTTTAGAGTTTTTGCGAAGGTTTTTGGTTCCATATTTGCCATGCTTTTCGTGATCACGGCAATCCTGGCGGTTCTATTGACCACCCTCAGTCGGCAAATATTCAATGCCAGTCTTTATAAGAACATCCTGACCGGGCAGAATATCTATTCCCGCTTTCCCGAGATCGTCGGGGTGGCAATCACAAGCAGTTCCCTGAGTAACACCTGTACCCAAAACACACTTTTCTGCAGCATTGACAACGCCTCCCCCGAATTGCAGGCCTGCCTGAAGAATGTCCTGGGAGCGGACGCAACCCAGGCGATCGGTAGTGGCCAGCGAAACCCCACCCAGGCTGAACTTCAACTCGCTCAACCATGCCTGGACCAATACGATACAAACCAGACCTCCGCCTCACAATTCGACATTGGGGATTCTGGCGGTGGGAGTGGAATGTCTCTTTTCCTGCAGAATCTCACCGCGGCAGACTGGCAGAGCTTCCTGACGATGCTGCTCCCGTCAAGTGACCTGAAAGCGATGGCTGAAAGCACCATCGATCAGATGGTTGCCTATCTTAACGGCGAAACAAATACAGTGACTATTCCATTGGGAAAATTGAAAGAGCGCCTTTCGGGTACGGCTGGCGCGGATCTCATCCTGAAATTTATAAACTCCCAGCCGGGCTGTACCGATAAGGACCTGGAGCAAATGATAGGCCTTACAGGCGGCGGAATGACCCTCGTCCTGTGCAAGCCTCCAGAAGTGCTCCTCACCACCTTGGCTCCACTCTTCCCGGACCTATTGAACACGGTTGTCCCGCAGATCCCTGACCAAGTCACGATCATCCCACCACCTAAGCCCGGCGCACTGGCTCCCGGCAGCGGTGCCTTTGGCTCAGACTCGATCACTACCCTCCGCACGGTGCGGCTGGTCATGCGATTAAGCCCGCTGGTACCGCTGGCCTTGCTCCTTCTGGTGACGCTGTTCGCGGTGCGTTCCCTAAAAAGCTGGCTGCGCTGGTGGGGAATTCCGCTCTTCATTTCCGGTCTAATCACCCTCGCCATGGCAATATCATTTCTACCGCTCTTCAACACGGCCTGGAGCACGTTCGTTATCCCCCACATTCCAGCCTTCATCCCGGCAGATATCGCCGCCGTCGGCCTGGACCTGGTGCGCGCCATCGCGCGCATCCTGACTCAAGGGATCGCCCTGCGAGCGATGATCTTGCTCGTACCCGGCCTGGCAGCCTGGATTGGCTCAAATTTCATTAAAACCAGACACGAAGCAGATGTGTCCGTTCCACCGGTTGCACCCGCATCCTGACCGCTGAAACGACGGCCGCTCACCCGGCGGTCGTATTCTCATGGATGAGGAAGAATCCGATCACACGTGAAGATTAATATGGAACGAAACATTCTTCCCTTGCTGGCAATCCTCCTGGCAATCCTGGCTTGCGGATCGGGTACGTCAGGTCCCATTCCCACACTCCAGTCATCCCCCTACAATTTGGGCCGCACCGTTTACGGCTTCTTCCCGTCCCCACCCGAGGTGACGACCCAAAGCGTCATCGATACGTATACGGCCATCGGCCAGCATGGGGATGTGGTCCTGCTCCAGCAGAGCATCCCGTGGGAAGCATTCGCCCTCAGCGTTGACGCCCAATCGCAAGCCATCACCGATATTCACAACCAGTACATCCTGGCCCACCAGAACAGCCTGGAAGTGATCTTCGTGGTGGACCCGCTCAACGGGTTGAACCGGCGTGAATTCCAGGGCCTACCGGCGGGCTGGGAAGCCAATTTCGCCAACCCGCAGGTACGGGCGGCCTTCAAGAACTATACCTTGCGGATCGTGCGTGAGTTCCACCCAAAATACCTCGGCCTAGGCTCCGAGATCAACACTTATGACGACACCCACCCGGAAGATTTCCCCAACTACCTGAGCCTCTATAATGAGACGTATGGGCTGGTCAAGGTGGAAGCACCGGATACACAGATATTTGTCACCTTTCAATGGGAGGAACTCAACAACCTGATGCCGTCCGTGGCGCATGGCGAGCCATATGCGGTGAACTGGAGCCAGGTGGAGCAATTCGAGCCGAAGCTGGACATGTGGGCTATCTCTTCATACCCGTTCGTGATCTTCACGTCCGGGGCAGACATCCCCACCGACTATTACACTCCCCTGCTCGCCCGAACTTCGAAGCCGTTGGCTGTCGCCGAGGGTGGATTCCCCTCCACAGCGGCAGGTTCGTTCCCCGGCGACCCGCAATCACAGGTGGACTACCTGAACGCTATCCACTCCCAGATCGGCGGTGACCGGCTGACTTTCTGGATCTACCTGCTGATCAACGACTTCAACCTGCAGTCCTACGCCCGCATCATGAAACAGAACAGCCAGGAGAACGACATCGCCACCCTGGGATGGTTCGCCTCCGTCGGCCTGACCCAGTCTGACCGCACGCCCAAACCGGCTCTGGCGGTCTGGGATTCGTTCAGAATATCCCCGAAGTGATAATAAAGGAAGTCAGGCATTCTGCCTGACTTACGGGCAATTATTCTGCAAGTGCTGTTCAAAGGTCTCGGCGAAGTTGTGTAAGCCGGAACCATCGCATTTTGCCTGGAAAAAATAATAGTTCGTTTGAGCCGGATAAGCCACGGCTCCCAGTGCCGCCAGGCTTGGGTTGGAAATCGGTCCGGGCGGCAGACCAGGGTAGAGGTACGTGTTGTAAAGGGAATCGAATTGCATATCATTCCCACCAAGCGGATTCGTCCACCAGGTGGCCTGGGCCGCGTTATAACCGAGGGCGTACTGAATGGTCGGGTCGGTTTGTAATTTCATGCCGATGGCCAGCCGGTTGTAAAAGACCGAGGCAATCGCAGGCATCTCATCCTCGACCATTGCCTCCCGCTGGATGATGGAGGCAAGGGTCACCGCTTGATAAACTGTCAGCCCATGAGAAGCGTAAGCCGCGGGATAGTCTGCCGGGAGATGCGTCACAAACCCCTGGAGCAGTATCGAGACCAACTGATCAGCCGTGGTGGTGCGAGGCACAGTGTAAGTACCCGGGTAGAGAAATCCTTCCGCAGAAGCATCTGGCGGGATCAAGTCCAGGGAAAGCGCCGGGGATTCCGCCGCAGTCAGGAATGCCTGCGGGGTAATATCCAGGCCCGACGTGGGGAGGAGAGCGGCAATCTCTTCCACCCGCCAGCCGGGCAAGACGGTGAAGGTTAACTCGATCAGGGTAGTGGATTGGAGCATTCCAGCGATCGATTCCGCACTTAGCGAGGGACTGAGGCGAAAGGTGCCGGTCAGGATGTAAGCATCCATCCCCGTCCAGACCAGGTATGTGCGGAAGCTCCTGGCACTGGGGATGAGGCCGGTTTGTTCCAACCTATCCGAGATTGAGACCACGCTTTCATCCGGTTGGATGACAAATAACTGTTCCACGCCAGCAGGGTCGCGCGGCTGGGTCAGATCTCCGGCATTCCAGACCAGCTCGGAACCCAAACTGAAGCGCTGCCAGGCACTGAGAGAAGCGCTGGGGTCTCCAAAAAACTGCCGGGCTGCCTGGGGAATGAAAACAGCCGCCACGACTACCAGGCCGAGAAGGGCCAACAAGACCAGCAGAAGCATCCACGGAAGGCAGGAATTGCGCGTTTTCATTTTTGAGGATTGGCATCCAGGTAGGCTTGCAATAGCACAGTGGCAGCTATGGAGTCCAGGTGCCCCTGGCGGTTCTTACGCGAAACGCCCATGGCGATGCGAGCCGCACGTGCCTCCTGAGTGGTAAAGGATTCATCCCAGAAAATCACCGGGAGGCTGGTTTGGGTCTTCAGGGCTTCCGCAAAGCGCACAGCCTGGCGGCCTTCGAAGGTGGGATTCCCGTCGTCGTCGAGCGACTGCCCAACCACAATGAGACCGGTGCCATTCGCATTGGCAAGCTCTACAACAGCCGAGGCATCCAACTGGCGGGCAACATGGTTAAGCACTACCAGCGGGTTGGCGATGGTGCCGGTCGGATCGCTTATGGCGAGACCGATGCGTTTTGAACCGGGGTCTACAGCCAGGATTCTCATTGCGCTTTTGCTCAAGCCACCGCCCTTGGGGACGGGTATTCCACCTGGAGCAGATTATGCATTATTCACTGATCAAAACGGAAATACGATACGGTATGACGGGCATCCAAGGCCACCAACTGGGTTTGACCTGGATGACCGGCGACCCCACCAGGGGCAGGGAATCGCTCAACCGTTGGATGGCCGCGGCAGGTTTGCGACCCAGGGAAAGTTGCAAGACAGCCAACGGATCCAGTCGGGCGGTCAAACTGCGCTGCGTCTGTACATCCCAGTGCGTGTTACCGTCTGCCTGCGTGTGCGGGATACTGGCAGGGGTGATCGTCAGCCCAGCGGTGGCTGGCGCAAAACCTGCTGGCAGGTCGGCATCCAATGACATTTCCGCCAGAGTATCGACGTCCGCCAGCGAGGCAAATTGCGCCTGGCATTGTAGTCGCAAGGTCAGGGAGAGTGTGTCACCGCTCTGACCCTCAGCAGGGAAATAGGTTTCAGACAGAACCTGGTAAACCACCACGGTATCCGGGAAGAAGGTATCGCCGGGCAGGAGGGTTTGTGGAAGGCCCTTTTTGCATTCTGCGAGCAGTTCGGTCAGCAATGCCTGGTGGACAAGCGACCGGTCTGCCGCAGTTTGAATGGCTGCGGTGCGCTCCGAGCCGCCTGCCGTCGGACCCGGATTGGTCACGGACAAGCTGGCGCCCAGGTCGCCTTCGATGGCAATCAGGTACCCGGCGGGCAGGTTGCCGGTGGTACCCGCATCGACCGCTTGGACGGGAACGTCCACGGTCTTGCCAAGGCCGGCTGGAATGACCGCATCCATGCTGGTGACGAACCGGACCGGCGGGCTGGTCTGAGTGCTGATGACCGTCCCGGCAGGAATACCGGCCAACGTGGGGGTCAGGTTGCGGAAGCGGGCCAGACCCTGGGCCTGAGCGTCGGGGATGGTAAGCGAGCCAGTGGCTGGTACTGTTTTGCTGTGTTCAACAACCATCGAGGTCAGGCGCGCCGGGAGGCTGCCTGCCAGGTTGACGCTGCTGACATTCGAGCTGGCGTTGATGGTGAACGTCAGACTTTGCAGTCGGACCGCAGGGTTCAATTGGATGGTGGCTGAGGGGATGAAAAGTGAAAGGACAGCAAAGATGGCCAGAACAGCCAGGGAAAAAAACAGGATACGAAAACCTATAAAGGACCGCCAGCGGGCCTCGGGAGGAAATGCTTCGCTGCGCATCTGGCGCAGGTCTGGACGGTCAAATCTGCGGGTCGGCTTGGCAGGGGCTTTTCCCCTTTCCCAAGTCTTGCGCCGGGCAGAGACGGTCGTTCTAAAAGCTGGGATGGTTAATTCTTCGGCGCGGCGCCGCAGGTCTTCCGAGCGGGTCACGATGGCGAGTTGAGCTCCCAGAGTGTCCGCATGCCTCTGGAGCAGACGTAAATCCAGTGTCCGCCCGAGGATGCGGAAGCGGTGCGGGAAGACCAGCAGGATACGCTCCGTCTTGGCCCACGACATCCTGTCGCGTACAGAGGTCACATCGTCATGCAGATCCAGTTGGATGACCTGTGTCTTCATCGTCCCCCATTATAACCGTAGGTACACAATATATCGTGCCCCTACTTCAACCAGCGTCTGGCGACCCGGTCCAGCAGGCGATCTTTCCATATCGCGGTACCGGTTGCCGTCTGGGAGAACGAACGGATCAAGACCGCAATGAAGAGCGCCAGGCTGAGCGGGTAGTAAAAAAAAGAGATTGGCGGGGACAAAAAACGCCGGCGGGGTGACCTGCATGTTATCCGATTGGGACCCACCGCTATGGGGTCTTGTAATTAGCCTCGGTCACATGCCTGGCATCGTTGTCAAAGGAAGTGAGCACAATGGTCTGGCTGTATGAAATAAACGAATAACCAATGCCACAACCTAATCGGCAAGCGTGCCTGATAAGAAATCAGTCCTGACGTTTTCCGTCAGGACTGGGATCTATTTCAATTTGGCTTCGAGCCAAACTTCCACAGAGGCGATGGCTTCGGGGATCTTGGATGGGTCCCGGCCTCCTCCGAAAGCCAGGTGAGGCGCACCGCCTCCGCCCGCCCCCAATTGGCGGGAAACATACCCTACCAAGTCCCCGGCTTTGATGCCCTTCTTGATCAGATCCTGGGTGACGGTCGCCATCACGATCACTTGTTCACCGGAAACGGTTGCCACCACACAAACCCCGCTTTCGGGATATTTCTCTCGGAATTTATCAGCCAGGCGGCCAAGGGTGTCCTTGTCAGCCCCGGGGAGATCCAATGCCAACAGGCTCACGCCATTCACCTTCTGAGGGTTGTCCAATTGGGTATTAAAACCGGAGAGCGCCAGTTCGGTTTTGAGGGCAGCAATTTGCTTCCTGACCGCAGCCAGTTCGTCTTGGACAAGTTCAGCTTTCTGAGGAACCTCGTCCACGCCGGATTTCAAGGCGCCTGCAGCCTGCTTGAGCATCTTGAAGCGCTTCGCAACCAGCTCGTACGCCCCGCGCCCGGTCACCGCTTCAATCCGGCGTACACCCGCCGCGGCGGAACTCTCAGACAAGATAAGGAATGCCCCTACATCTGAGGTGCGGTCGAGGTGCGTGCCGCCGCAGAGTTCATAAGAATATTTATCCCCAATGGTTATGGTCCGCACTGTATCTCCATACTTCTCACCAAAGAGTGCCATGGCGCCCTCATCCACGGCTTGTTGGCGGGATTTGCTCACCGCCGAGACGGGGTAGTCCGCGGCGACGGCCACGTTGACCAGCTTTTCGACCTGTTCGACCTGTACCGGAGTCATCGCTTCTGGATGATTGAAGTCGAAGCGGAACCGGTCGGGGGTCACCAATGAACCAGCCTGGCGGGCATTTTCGCCCAACACCTGATGGAGGGCTGCATGCAGGAGATGGGTAGCCGTGTGGTTGCGACGGATGTCGTGGCGACGGTCAGCGTCCACAGCCGCGACTGTCTGATCACCCGCCTTCGGATGTCCGAAGACCACCTCGCCCACGTGAACGATCGCACCCGGCGAGGGCTTGCGCATCTCGGTCACTTCGATCTCCCAGGAACCATTTTTTTCGCGGATCACACCGGTGTCGGAAACCTGGCCGCCGGATTCGATGTAGAAGCCAGTCTTCGGAAGCAGGACCTCGACCCGGTCGCCTGCCCCGGCTTCGGTGAGCAACTGGCCATCCAAAGCCAACGCCAGCAGCGGACCCTCAATCAGCATCCATTCGTAAGGGTTGTACGCCACCCCGTCCTTGCCCAGCTTGCCCTCTTTCTGGAGGTCTTTCATGATTCCGGCGTAGAACACGGCATCCTCACCGCCCATTTTGCCCATTGCCTTTCCACCGCCCGAGGCGATGCGATGTTTGTCCATCGCGGTGCGGAACCTGTCCTCATCCACGTCCAGGCCCTGCTCACGGGCAATGTCACGGGCAATCTCCAACGGCAGGCCGAAGGTGGCATATAGGTCAAAAGCTTTGCAGCCGTCCAGCATTTTGCCGCCGGATTTCGTTAACTCGTCCAGTAACCCCTGTAGATAGGCTGTGCCGGATTCAACAGTGCGCGCAAAGCGTATTTCCTCGCGGGTCAGGTTGTCGAGGATGGTTTCCCGGCTTTTAACCAGTTCCGGATAAAAATCACCATAGGCGGTGATGATCGCATCGGCTGCTTTGGCCAGGAAGGGTTCGTGCAGGTTGAGTTTCGTCCCGAAACGGGCCGCCCGGCGGATGATCATGCGGCAGATATAATTGCGGCCCACGTTGCCCGGGACTACTCCGTCTGCGATCAGGAAAGCCGCGGCGCGGCCATGGTCTGCGATAACACGGTAGGGAGTGAAATTGGCAACCATTTTTTCAAGCGAGTCGCCGGTCAGGGCGCGCAGCGCATCGATAGCCCCCTGAAACAGGTCGATCTTGTAATTCGAGTCCACCCCCTGCAGTACCGAGACGATCCGCTCGAAACCCATACCTGTATCCACGTGGGTGGTGGGCAGAGGCTCAAGGGTATCGGGGCTGGTGCGGTTGTATTGGATGAATACATTGTTCCACAGTTCCAGGTAACGCTGGCACTCCCCGTTCACGCCGCATTTATGCGGTTTCCCGGCCAGGTTGTCGAATTCCTCGCCCCGGTCGAAATGGATTTCCGAGCATGGGCCGCAGGGTCCGGTCTCGGCCATCTCCCAGAAATTTTCTTTGCGTCCGAAGAAAAGGATGTGACCATGGTCCAGGCCCGGCTGTTGTCTCCAGATCTCGGCAGCTTCTTCATCTGTAGGTATGTTGCCCTTGTCGTCCTTGAAACAAGTGACATAGAACCTGTCTTTTGGCAGATTCCAGACATCGGTCAACAATTGCCAGGCCCAGCTGATGGCTTCTTTTTTATAATAATCACCAAACGACCAGTTGCCGAGCATTTCAAAGAAGGTATGGTGGAAATCGTCGCGGCCCACCTCGTCCAGGTCGTTGTGTTTTCCGGCTACGCGCAGGCATTTTTGGGAGTTGACCGCCCGCTTGTACGGACGCTTGTCTGTGCCGAGGAAAACATCCTTAAACTGAACCATACCTGCATTTGTAAATAGAAGCGTGGCATCTCCACCCGGCACGAGTGAAGCCGACGGGACGAAAGTATGATTATGCTCGGAAAAAAAATCGATGAACGTCTGGCGGATCTGTGCGCCGGAGGGTTTCTGGGTCATTCTGGCTCCATTGGGATAAAGAATGGACGAATTATACTCAAAAACACAGCTGGGCCATGTATTGAATGCTCCACCAAATCGGGTATTTTATGATCTTCCCCCGGCTTCCCATGACCTTCGGCCTAAGGTTATTTTCACTTTCAGATGGTATACTCGGAGACAAGAGAAGGAACACTCATGTCTTTAGTTTATTACCATCAACACAAACCTCTGATCGCCGCCATCATCCCAACTTATAACGAGGAACGCAATGTCGCCGGCGTGCTTGAAGCCCTGCGCCTCACTGAAATCCTCGATGAGATCATCATCGTGGATGATGGATCAAAGGACAGGACTGTCGAGATCGTGCGCAAGTTCGCTGCAACCGACCAGCGTGTGCAAGTCATACAGCACGAACAGAACAAAGGTAAAGGCCAGGCCATCTTCACTGGTTGGGCTGCCACCACTGCGCCTTACCTGCTCCTGTTAGATGCCGACCTGCATGACCTGACTCCGGGCCATATTCGCGCTTTGATGGCACCCATTCTCGACCGGCGCGCTGATATGACCCTCGGCTTGTTCTGGGGCGGGCACATCAACACCGATTTTTCCCATTGGGCTACTCCGTTCCTGACCGGCCAGCGCGGTCTGCGCGCTGAGATCTTAAAGTACGTCTCACGTGATGCTGCGGCTGGATACGGCTTCGAGGTGGCACTGACCGTAGCAGCAAGCCAGCAGAATTATCATAAGCACATCGTACTCCTTAAAGGGGTCTGGCATCCGCCCAGCGAATTTCATCGCGGCGGTCTGAATGGACTCATCTGGCGATTCCGCATGTATGGCCAGATCATCCGCGGCTGGGTGATCGCCACCCGCCAACGCTATCCAAAGGTTAATACCTTTTTTTCTACCATTCTCAAACCATAATGTTCAAAAATTATGAGGTAAAAAGGCTCTTCGCAGGAATTCCCAACGATCCCTAGAAGAACGGCCATCACGGGTGTTCCGCAGTGGCCGTTCTTTTTGGAATGCACCTCGCAGCTCCAATCAGCAACAGGTTCAGCGAATTGAAACAAAAGTCCTTTCCCAGCGTCTGATGGATAAAACGGGATACGCATATGCGAAAAATATGGATCCTCCTGCCCCTCCTGCTGACAGCCTGTAACCTACCCGGCATATCCCCCGACCTGGTGTCTGCGTTAGTTACCGACACTCCCGACTCCGGTCATACTGAGTGCGCCTGGGTCTGGGACACCCAATCCCTGCCTGACTTGAGCACTGAAATACAATCCGCTCTCGCAACCGCCGGGCTAACCGGGATAACCGTTTCCGCTGAAGCCTATGGCGAAGATTGCATCACCGCCTCAGGCGCGGTGGATCACTTCGCCACCATGGAGACTGATTTCCGTATTACGATGCAGGTGGCTTCCATTGACGACCATGAAGCACTGGGGACCTTGTTGGAACAGATCCTGACCGGGCTGGATGCGTTCCCGCCAGGGGTCGCGCCAGGGCCGAATCCCGGTTATATCGGAATTACCTTCCAGGCGGGAGGTGACGAAGAACGCCTGTGGTTTACGGTAGCTGACGGAGCATCCGCCCGGGCGCTCGGCGTGCACGGGACGGCGCTGCTGGAGAAGCTGCGGAACCCATAAAATGACAGGAGCGGATGAATTGACCGCTCCTGTCATTTATTATGCTCTGATCAATGTCTCCAGGAGATCCACCTCTTCAGCCTCTGTTTTTAACTCCCCATCCAGCCAGGCCGCGCGCAAGGTGCCAAGGATTCTCTTGTATTCTGGTCCCGGCGGCAGGCCGCGCTTCATCAAGTCGTGTCCGGTGGTCTTCGGTTTGACATGCCGCCAGGTCTCGAGATAATCGCGCAGCACACGTCGCGCCAAGCCAGCTGGCAAGGCCAAAGAGACTGCCTGGACCGCTTTGAGTGGAGTTCTTTTGAGAATCTCAACGCACCGGCTGGGTTTTTTATCTGCCAGAGATTTTGCGTCCGCGAAAAGTGCAGAAGCGGCCAACAACAACTCCCGCAAACCGGACTCAAAATGAAGCCGTGTTTCGATCCCCTCCAGGTCGGGAAGCGGTACATCCATCAACCAGAGGGTCCAAGCAAGCGATCTGTGGGACGGAGGATGTTCAATGGTCTGTACAGCAGCCAATCCCTGTGTAAAACGCATTTCGGTGGAATGGTTCCATTTCAGCGCTGGGTGTACTCCGGCGAGGATACCCAATTCCGCCAGCCGCTTCAACATGCAGGCGTCTTTTTCTTCCTCCAGGACCAGATCCAGTTCATGGCGGACACGCTCCGCGGAGAGCTTATTTATTATCGGTAATGCACCGGGGAACAGCGCCAACGTTGTAGGGGCAATCTGGAATCCATACCGTTGTTCATAACGGACCGCACGGATCAAGCGCGTCGGGTCGTCCATAAAAGAGGCCGGATGTAAAACACGGACAATGCCTGCCTGCAGATCTTCCAGCCCCCCCAGCTCGTCGTGCAGCTCGCCAAAGGAATCTCCATCCAGGCGCAGTGCCAACGTATTGATGCTAAAGTCACGGCGGCTCAGGTCGTCGGTCAGGGTGCCGGGTTTGACGGTCGGCAGGGCGGCAGGGAGTTTGTAGGACTCTGATCGGGCCGAGATAAAATCCACAAAGGCAGGCAGGTTGGTCGCAGGAGGTGGGAACCATTGGGCAGTTCTAAAACGAGTGTGAACCGTCACCTTGCCGCCATGTTTTTCCACCATCGCCCGCGCCAGCCTGATCGCATCCCCTTCAACAACCAGGTCAAAGTCTAGGCCGTGATGACCGAGGAGCAGATCGCGCACGAATCCGCCAACGATGTAGAGCGGCAGGCCCAAGCGGGCAGATTCATCAGCCACTGACCGGAGAAGTCCACTTTGTTCTGATGTCAGGGCCTTAATCAATCGGGTGGACAGGTTGGAATTTGAGGTGTGAGAAAAGGACATGGTAACCTCTCGGAGATCGTTATAATTGTAGCATATGGACTGCCTTCCATTTACCAGAAACATGGTCGAATCGCTCGGACAGCGCCTGCTGGAAAGCCAGCCGAATACGGTTGTCCGCTATCGAATTCTCCGGGATGTACTGTGCCTGCCTTCCGGTTCTGCAGACCTGGAAACCGCCCATATCCAAATGCTCTCCCACTTCTGGGTGGGAGAATTGGCGCGGGAGCAACACTACGATGGCACGTGGGGGCGCTTCCACTCGATGGACTCGAGCATCAAGGCCCGCTTCCCCACCAGCGAGACCGCCATCCGCCGGGCGCTGGCCCTGGGCCTGGACAAGGATACTCCGCTCCTGGCACGAGCAGTCGAGTTCATGCAAAAGGTCCTGGAGGGGAATGCCGTCTGGTCGGACCGCGTCGAGAAGTCCGAGGGCTGGCCGACTGGTGTGGAAGCCATCACCGCCGCCACCCTGGCGCATGTGGACCCGTCGCATCCGGCCATCCTCCCGGCCTGGGAATACTGGGCTGAGATCGCGAGATGTTCCTTCCCCGAGAGGTCGTACGATCCATCTGCAGAGTGGGAAGCTCACAAAGAGCTGCGCGGTATCGGCATTTATTATCTGGGCAGTCGCTATGTGCTGACCCTGCTGGGCGCACGCAGTTCTCATTTGCCCACTACCTTCGAGCGCGGTTCCACAGACTGGATCTGGAAGGAACCGCAGGGGATTGGCTATCTGGGAGCGGACCTGCAACATCCCAGACCATTCCATATCTTTAACTGGCTCGAGTTGCTGGAAATCCTGTCGCGCTTCCAGAGCTGGCATGGGGCCGCCACGAAAGCGATCAAATGGTTATGGAACCAGCGCAACGCAGAAGGCTGGTGGGATTTTGGAGCAAAAGTCAGCAAATCGTCCTACTTCCCCTTATCCGACAATTGGCGCAAAACAGGCAACCGGTCTGTGGACCATTCGACACGTGTACTGGTCTTGTTGAGCCACTTTTCTGGTGAATAGAGCCTGATATTCCATCCCAGTCATTCGTAATCGGGTATAATCTGCGCCATGAAACTGAACCCGCTCCCGGCCCCTCGCTTGGATAAATCCACCAGGTCTGGTTAGGTCAAGTTCGTCACGCACACCGGCGGCTCCCAGACTTGGTGAGCCGTTTTTGTTTGGCTCATCATTCCTGCACCCATCTTCCGATGGGAAAAGGGATGGGGTGAAGGTAAAATAGAGATATGGACCTTAAAGATCTGACCGAACACATGCATGCCTTTGTCCGCTCAAAAGGCTGGTACGAGCCGGACAGTAAACGTCCCCAGCATCCGCGCAACCTGGCCATCTCGCTCTCGCTGGAGGCTAACGAAGTGCTTGAGCACTTCCAATGGCGTGATGACCTGAAAGACAAAGATGAACTCGCCAGCGAACTGGCCGACGTAGCTTTATATCTTTTACAATTGGCCTCGGTCTCCGGCATCGATCTGGAGCAGGCTGTAATGAAAAAACTCGAGATCAACTCTTTCCGCGAATGGGATCAATGATTTGAAAAGGGCGCAATATTCCCTTCGGGAACGATGCATTGCGATCCTAATCGAAAATAAATGAACATATCAGTTTTCGGTGGATCCCACCCCCAACCTGGCTCCCTCGCCTACGCGGAGGCCTACGAACTCGGCAAACTGCTCGCCCTGGCAGGTCACACTGTCCTGACCGGCGGTTATATCGGCACAATGGAAGCGGTATCAAGAGGCGCAAATGAGGCCGGCGGGCATGTCATCGGCGTGACCAGTGCGGACATCGAAGCCTGGCGGGCGGTCAAGCCAAATGCCTGGGTACAGGAGGAACGCCGCTTCGTCACACTGCAGGAGCGACTTAACGAGCTCGTCCTGGCCTGCGACGCCGCCATCGCTCTCCCAGGCGGTCCCGGCACGCTGACCGAGATCGCCCTCACGTGGAACCTGATGATCGTCCATTCCACACCGCCCAAACCGGTCATCTTAACAGGTGCAGGCTGGAAGTCCGTGATCGAAACTTTTTACAATTCGTTCGATGTCTATATCCCACAGATTCAGCGCGACCTGCTCCTGTTCGCCCCGGATGCTAAAACGGCAGTAGCCATGCTCCACAAGCACTAAATTCTAATCTCTACCATCTGATTACCGAGGAACTTATGTCCGACGAAAAACTTACCCCCCGCAATGTTGATTTTTCCGAATGGTACAACCAGATCGTCCAGCGCGCCGAAATGGCCGATTACGCTCCCGTGCGCGGCTGCATGGTCGTCCGCCCGTACGGCTGGGCGCTGTGGGAAAACATCCAGCAAGCACTCGATAAGCGCTTCAAAGAGACTGGCCATGTCAACGCTGCCTTCCCGCTCTTCATCCCGATGTCGTTCCTCGAAAAAGAAAAGGAACACGTGGAAGGCTTCTCGCCCGAACTGGCTGTGGTGACCATCGGCGGCGGTGAAAAATTGGAAGAACCGCTGGTGGTGCGTCCCACCTCCGAGACCATCATCGGTTACATGTATTCCAAGTGGATCAAATCGTACCGCGACCTGCCAGTGCTCATTAACCAGTGGGGCAATGTTGTCCGCTGGGAACTACGCACGCGCCTGTTCCTGCGCACGCTGGAATTCTACTGGCAGGAAGGCCACACCGCCCACGCCACAGAGAAGGAAGCGCGTGAAGAGACCATGCGTATGCTCCAGGTTTACGCTGACTTCGCCGTCAACGAAGCGGCCGTGCCTGTCATCCCGGGCATCAAGTCGCAGACCGAGAAATTTGCCGGAGCCAACATGTCCACCACCATCGAAGCGATGATGCAGGACACGCGCGCCCTGCAATCGGGCACCTCGCATTTCCTCGGTCAGAACTTCGCCAAGGCCTTCGAAATTCAGTTCCTCGACGAGAACAACACCCAGCAATTGTGCTGGACAACCTCCTGGGGCTTGAGCACCCGTTTCATCGGTGCCATCATCATGACGCATGGCGACGACCAGGGATTGATCATGCCGCCGAGGCTGGCTCCCATACAGGCTGTCATCGTCCCGATCTTCAAATCAGACCCCGAGACAGCCGTAGTGATGGAGACGGTCCGCCGCGTCGAAGCCGAGCTCAAGGCCGTTGGCATCCGTGTCAAAGTGGATAACCGCACCGAGGTCACGCCCGGGTTTAAATTCAACGACTGGGAAATGCGCGGCGTGCCCCTGCGCATTGAGATCGGTCCCAAGGATATCGAAAAAGGCACTGTCGCCCTGGCACGCCGGGATAAACCTGGCAGGGAAGGCAAGACCTTCGTACCGCAGGCCGGACTGACCGCGGCGGTCGCTGACCTGCTGATCGATATCCAGAAATCCCTTTTGGAACGCGCCACTGCCTTCCGCGACAGTCACATCTTCGAGCCCAAAGACTACACTGAACTGACCGAGGTTGTTCAGAACGGCTGGGCGTACTCCTGGTGGTGCGAGTCCGCTGAGTGCGAGGCCAAGGTCAAGGAAGACACCAAGGCAACCACCCGCTGTATACCGCTGGGGCAGGAAGAAGGCCACGGCAAGTGCATCGTGTGCGGTAAGGATGCCAAACATAAGGTGTATTTCGCCCGGGCTTATTAAGATTTCATGTAGGGGCATAGCGACGCTATGCCCCTACGGATTTCGATATATGAAAATCATCCTTTACGAAAACCAAACTCCGGTTATAGTTCAAGGATTGGAACATCTAGATAAAGTTATTTCCGACGCAACCGAAGAAGCCCGCCATGAAAAATCTTTAAGCTTCATTTATTTGGTAAGTGACAATGAAAATGAAATGGGATTAGTGGTTGGGAGTGATGAGACTGTGCTCGGCTTTGACTCAGGATCTAAGGATCCGCCATATTTTGCGAGTAAAGGGGAAAATGAAAGCGAAGAACCAGTGATGACTTGTTATTTATATTTCGAGCATCACACAGAATTCCCAAGAAAGTATGTTATTCCTTTCATCGATGGCTTGAAAGCCGTTCACGAATTCTACCTAACTGGTAATTTGCCAAAATGTGTTGACTGGATAAAGTTATGAGCATATTAAATATTGCCATTGTCATTCAGTAGGATCCTTATGAAAATGTCCCAACTCTTCGGACAAACTCTCCGAGATGCTCCCTCCGACGCCGATGTAGAAAGCCATAGATTATTACTGCGCGCCGGGTTCATCCGTCTGCTCGGGGCGGGCATCTTCTCATACCTGCACCTTGCCAAACGCTCGATGCAGAAGATCGAAGCCATCCTGCGCGACGAAATGGACAGGATCGGCGGGCAGGAGATCTCTATGCCTGTTGTGCAGCCGGCTGAAATCTGGAAAAAGACCGGGCGCTGGGTGCAGATCGGTTCGGAGATGGGGCGGTTCAAGGATAAAAACGACCACGATATGGTGCTCGCCATGACCCACGAGGAAGTGGTCGCCGACCTGGTTCGCCGGGAGGTACAGTCCTACAAGCAATTGCCGCGCCTGGTCTACCACATCCAGACCAAGTGGCGCGATGACCCGCGTCCGCGGGCTGGGCTGATCCGTGTGCGCGAGTTCACCATGAAAGACAGTTACAGCCTGGATGCAGATTGGGAGGGTCTCGATAAACAGTACCGAGCCCACTACCAGGCCTATTTCAACATCTACCATCGCTGCAGTCTGGACGTGATCGCTGTCAAATCCGATTCAGGTATGATGGGAGGTAAGCTGGCCCACGAGTATATGTACCTGACCTCTATTGGCGAGGACACGCTGCTCCTGTGCGATGGCTGCGGTTACTCAGCCAACCGCCAGGTGGCGCGCTTCCAAAAGCCACCTGCTGCCCCGGAAGATTTGAAACCCATCGAGAAGGTCCGAACCCCGGCATGCAAGACCATTGAAGATCTGGCGAACTACCTGGGCCAACCAAAATCGAAAACTGCCAAAGCTGTATTTTTCATGGCATCCATCCCGGAAGGTGAAGAACTGACCGAGAAATTCATCTTCGCCGTCATCCGCGGTGACATGGAACTGAACGAAACCAAACTTGCCAATGCCGTCGGCGCACGTGACCTGCGGTCCGCCACAGAAGACGAGATCAAAGCCATCGGCGCGGTGCCCGGATTTGCGTCTCCCCTCAATCTGGTAGGGGAGACGCATGCGCTGTCCCTACAAATCGTTGTGGACGATTCCATCCCATCCAGTCCCAACCTTGTTGCTGGAGCCAATGAGACCGACACCCACCTGCTCAACACCAATTACCCCCGCGATTATCAGGCTGACCTTGTAACTGACATCGCCGCGGCTGATGAAGGTGCCGCCTGCCCGGAATGTGGTCACTCGCTGCGGATGGCACGCGGCGTGGAAGTGGGCAACATTTTTAAACTCGGAACGCGATACTCGGATTCGCTTGGATGCACCTTCCTCGACCGGGACGGACAACAGAAACCTGTCAACATGGGTTCCTACGGCATTGGTGTAGGCCGCCTGCTGGCCTGCGTGGCCGAGGAACACCACGATAAACACGGACTGGTCTGGCCGATCACGGTTGCCCCCTTCCACGTCCATCTGGTTCTCCTCCGTGGCAAAGGCACTCCGCAAGCTGAAGAGACCGCGGATAGGCTCTACACCGACCTCAAAGCTGCCGGAATCGAAGTCCTTTACGATGACCGCGACGAAAGCCCAGGGGTCAAGTTCAACGACGCGGATTTGATCGGCTGCCCGGTGCGGATCACTGTAAGCGAACGGGCTCTTACCCAGGCGGGTGTCGAGATGAAACTTCGACGCGACCAGGAAAAAATCATCGTACCGCTGCCGAAAATCCTGGAACTCCTCCGGTCGGTGATACAATCCCTGCAGGACGAAATTTCCTCGAAAGTTACTCCCGTCGCGTACAAAAACTGATCCCCGCCTCCTGCCTTTCGATTACTGCCATGCCCGCCATTAACCTCGCCCAACTCAAGATCCAGGCTGCCCGTCTCTCCGAGAAATTTGGCGAACCCCAGGCTTTTGTCCACGACTTGAACGACCTGCTGGATTTCTACACCAACCGCACCATCCGCGCCGCACAGATCGCCCAGCGGCTATCCGTGCCAACTTATCGCACACCGGCTCCTGTCTTGCGGCAGATCCAGGCTGAGCTAGTACCGCTGGCAGAAGCCCATCCCTTGGAAGCCATCGTACTCACACATGCACTTTGGAAAGCCGGTTCCCTTGAAGCCCGTTTGCTTTCAGCATCCCTGCTTGGCAGCATCCCCCCCGCCCAGGCCATCCCTGCTCTTTCACGCCTGCCCGCCTGGCTCGCTCAATCGACGGATAAGGAGATTCGCACCTCCCTGCTGACAAATGCTTTTGCACGCCTGCGTAGTGAAAATCCCGAGGCGCTTTTTAATCTTCTGGAAGATTGGCTCAAATCGCCCCGCAACTCATTGCAAGCCTGGGGTCTGCGGGCGCTTATTCCCATGTTGACCGATCCCCATTTTGAGAACCTCCCGGCTGTTTTCCGCATTCTGAAACCGGCCATCCGGTCTGCTGGCCCGGTCACACAATTGGAACTGCAGGCCTGTTTTGCAACCCTAGAGCAAGTCTCCCTGACCGAGACCCAAGCCTTCCTGCGGGAGGTGATCAGCAATGATCCTCCCCCGCTCATGTTGCGCACCTTCCGCCGCATCCTACCCGGTCTCTCGCCCAAACTGCAAGCTGGTCTGCTGGCAATGCTGCGCGAACAGGTCGATCAGCCGTAACAGACGATCCCCATATCTTATGAATACCCGTTGGGCATTATCCGCGTTTATCATCGTTTCGTTTCTGACCAGCTGCGCGGAAAAACCTGGAATCCCGCCAACTTTGACTCCTGCTCCCACAGCCACCGCGACTTTTACTCCCACCCCGACGAGTACGGCAACCCCAATTTCAACGTCAATGGAAAAGAAACCATTAACCCTTGTCTTTTATGGAGACAGCGCCTTGAAAGTAGGGGAAGTTGGCAGGGAAGGGGTTGGGTTCTCTTTTGTTGATTATCTAGGCCCGCACCTTGATCCAGACTACACCCTAATCACTGCAAATTATGGAGGCAAGAACGCAAAATGGGCTGCGGAGAACATCGATCAGACCGTTCTGAGCTTCAATCCCGACATCGTCACCCTTGAGTGGGGTTTTGATGACTTGCTAGAGTGCGGAGGCATATTCGATCGGGCTACGAATTTATTGCTCCAAGATCAGCTGGATGCATTGATAAAAGAGCATATAAAGTATCTCAAGCTTCAGATCGATGCTCTGTTGGATCGCGGCATTGCTGTTTTTGTTGTGACCCCACTGCCCACAAATGGTGACCTTCCCTGGGATCACCTGGGTCCTAATAATGAGGAAGTATGGGAATTGGATTACAGATGTAAGTATAATATTGGCGTTGAACAACTCACCGAAGCCCAAAGGCAACTGGTGAGGCAATATGCATCCGCGCAAAAACCAGTTTATCTTGTTGATGCCTGGCAAATATACATGGATCATCCAAACTCGGAAAAGATGTACATGGATATCATGCACCCAGCCAGCCACGGCGCGGAACTGATTGCCGAGGGGTGGCTGCAAGCATTCAAGGACTCTCAAATCCATTAAACTATGACCCTCACCCATCGCGAACGAATGCAAGCCTGTCTTGCCAATGATCCATCTCTGGACCGACCGCCTGTCGCACTCTGGCGGCATTTCCCTGTGGACGACCAGGACCCCGAAACCCTGGCTGCTTCCACCCTTGATTTTCAAAGGCGCTATGACTTCGACCTAGTCAAAGTGACCCCAGCCTCATCGTTTTCCATAAAGGATTGGGGGGCGGAAGACGTATGGGAAGGCCACACCGAGGGGACACGCCGGTACACCCGGCGCATTATCGGCAAACCACAGGACTGGGAACACATCCCTGTGCTCTCCCCCTCCTCACCGCACCTTGCCCGCCAGTTGGCCTGCCTCCGAATTATCCGCGCGGACCTGCCCGCAGAGACTCCAGTTTTACAAACCATCTTCAGCCCGTTGGCCCAGGCCAAGAACCTGGTAGGTGATGACCGGCTGGTCGTTCACCTCCGCCAGTATCCGGAAGCCGTGATGAACGGACTGGAAACCATCGCCGAGACAACGCGTCGCTTTGTCGAGGCCTGCATGGAGGTCGGCCTCGACGGTGTCTTTTACGCTGTCCAGCACGCCCAAGCTGGACTCCTGACCCTCGACGAATATAAAACCTACGGTCTGCCCAATGACCTGAAAAGTCTCGAACCTGCCGGATCGCTGTGGTGTAACCTGCTTCATCTCCATGGACTGGATGTTTACTTCGACCTGGTGGCTCAATCCCTGTTCCCTGATTCTCTTTTCCCGATCGTCAACTGGCACGACCGCGAAACAGGCCCGTCATTGGCAGAGGGTTTGAAGAAATACCCGGGTGCGGTCTGCGGTGGGATAAGTCAAAAGACCATCGTTTTGGGAGACCGGACAGAGGTACTGAAAGAAGCGGTGGATGCCATTGCCCAGACCGGCGGTCGCCGGTTGATCCTCGGCACCGGCTGCGTTGTCCCTGTGATCGCCCCCCACGGGAACATCATGACGGCCCGAAAAATCGTGGAGGAGCCCCGATGAGCCTGCGCGTGATCTCCGGCACGGCCAAAGGCCGCAAACTGAAAGACGTTCCCGGCGACACCACCCGACCGGTGACCGATATGGTCAAGGAAGCATTATTCAACATCCTGGCAGGCGACGTGCTGGATTCGGCCTGGTGGGACCTCTTCGGCGGCACCGGGGCGGTCGGTATCGAAGCCTTGAGCCGCGGGGCGGTCTTTGTCCGGTTCTCCGAGTTGAACCGCCTGCCGATCGAGACCATCAAGGCCAACCTGGAGACCACCGGATTTACCTCGCAGGCTGAGATCCGGCGCGGCGATGCCTTCGCCATGTTGTCCGCCACCCCCGACCGGGTATTCGATTACATTTATATCGCCCCGCCACAGTACAAGGAAATGTGGTCAAAGGCGCTCACTTTGCTCGATGCCAATCCCGGTTGGTTGAGCGATCATCCCGAGATCATCGCCCAGATCCATCCCCGTGAATATTTGGATCTGGAACTCAAGAACCTGGTGCAGTTCGAACAGCGAAAATACGGCAGCACCTTGCTGTTATTTTTCGAAAGAAAATAATGCGCATCTGGTCCCTGCACCCAAAGTATCTCGACCGGCAGGGCTTACTGGCCTGTTGGCGCGAGACCCTGCTGGCTCAGAAAGTTTTACAAGGGGAAACGCAAGGCTACCGCCATCACCCCCAGTTGATCCGCTTCCGCCTCTGCCCACACCCGCTGGATGCTGTTGCGACGTACCTGGTCTCATTGGCTGACGAGGCCGAAGTCCGCGGTTATGCTTTTAACAGGTCAAAAATTAACCCCGGCCGCGTTACAACCAAGATCCCGGTCGCACGCGGACAGATTCTGTACGAATGGGGGCATCTCAAAGCCAAACTTGTTCTCCGCGACCCGCTCCGGCTCTCCCAATTCTCCGGGATCAAGATGCCCGAGAGCCATCCTTTGTTTGAAATTGTGCCTGGTGGTGTGGAAGCCTGGGAAAAGAACCGGGAGCAGGAACCTTTCGATATTATTCGATTCTGAAAGATCAAAATCAAACCAAAGTGGGGGTTGTCATTTTGATTGCTTGTATTTATGATTGGCTGACATCTACATTTTCCTGCCCCGTACGAGGTTCGGGATCATCTGCCTTAACCGGGACTACCGGAGGTTCACATGGATTTAATCACCGTCAAAATCGAAAAACCTGAAGAGATCAATTTTATCCTCGGGCAATCCCATTTCATCAAGACCGTCGAAGACGTGCACGAAACTTTGGTCAATGCCGTGCCGGGGATCAAATTCGGCGTCGCCTTTTGCGAGGCATCCGGGAAGTGCCTGGTGCGCTGGTCCGGCACGGATGAGGCGATGGTCGAACTTGCCAAGAAAAATGCCCTTGCCATTGGTGCCGGGCACTCTTTCATCGTATTTCTGGGCGAGGGCTTTTACCCAATCAATGTTATGAAAGCCATCCAGAACACACCGGAAGTCTGCCATATTTTCTGCGCTACCGCCAACCCCACCGAAGTGCTGGTCGCTGTCACCGGGCTGGGGCGCGGCATCCTGGGTGTGGTGGACGGCTCCGCACCAAAAGGTATCGAGGACGAAGAAGATATTGCCTGGCGCAAGAGCTTCCTGCGCAAGATTGGTTATAAAATAAGCTAAAGTCGATCATCAGATAAGAGCCGAGAGAAGTATAAGGAAGATGGCCCCTTAGTCATAACAAGGACAACGATTAAAGCAAAGCACCCGGGTTCTCAAGACTCCGGGTGCTTTAATTTTAAGAAAAGACAACTGTCAATTTCTTATTTTCGTAAAACGAGCGTGCATGGAACGGTGCTTCACCCCGTTTCATTTTCTGGACGCGTCCCAGCAGGACCGGCAGATCTTCCACAACCGGGTAATTCGGCACTTCCTCGAAAGGGATCCATTCCAGGGTCCCCTCCACGGATGCTTTTGGCTCTCCTTGCGAATATTCGCTGCAGAAAACATAAATGCCAACGCCGGGATTCTCGCCCGTCTCCACCACCACTGTCCCGCACAACCACAGGTCAGCCGTCAAGCCTGTCTCTTCCAAAAACTCGCGCCGGGCCGCAGACAGGATGTCTTCGCCTGGTTCAACATGTCCGCCCACGCCGTTGAGTTTATTCGCCCACAGGCGCTTGGTGGGGCTCCCACGCTGGAGTAAAACGCGGTCCCCGCGCGTGACGAAGATCAGCACGCGCGGGATGAGCATGTAACGATCGCGGGTGACACCCTGGTCGGAGACAGGCATATTTAATGTTTTAGGGGCACGATTTATCGTGCCCCTATGGGATTTATTTCACCAGTTTTCGGACCAGCTCAAGCTGTCCGGCGCTGCCCAATTTCTCGTTCTTGTGGGCAATGAACTTGGCATACTCGGCCATGAAGATCTTGCCAGGATCGCGCAAATCGAACTTCTCCGGGAAGTCCCGGAAGAATTCACGGTGCACGCGTGTCCAGACCAGCCGCCCGTCGGTATCGATGTTGATCTTGGTCACGCCCAGTTCGGCGGCGCGCTTGAACTGGTTCTCATCAACACCCTTGGCGCCTTTAAGATTGCCACCGGCAGCATTGATGCGGGCCACTTCTTCCTGCGGGACGGAGCTGGAGCCATGCATCACCAGCGGGAAATTGGGCAGCCGCTTCTGGATAGCCTCCAGCACCTCAAAATGCAGGCCTTGCGAACCGGCAAACTTGAATGCCCCGTGGCTGGTGCCGATGGCACAGGCCAGTGAGTCCACGCCGGTCATCTTCACGAATTCTTTTGCCTGGTCAGGGTCGGTCAGTTTGGCATTCGCCTCATCAACCTTGACGTGTTCTTCCACGCCGCCCAATTGGCCAAGTTCCGCCTCAACCACAATGCCCTTGGCATGGGCCGCGTCCACCACGCGTTTGGTGATCTCGACATTCTTCTCGAAGGTTTCCGCGCTGGCATCGATCATGACCGAGGAGTAAAAGCCGCTAGCAATGCAGTCGAAGCAGGTGGCTTCATCGCCATGGTCCAGGTGGACAGCAAAAATGGAGTCCGGGAAGATCCCGTCGGCTCCCCGGATCAATGCCTCAAGCATGTTCTTATGCGTGAAGGAGCGTGCTCCTTTCGAGATCTGGATAATGAACGGCGCATGGCTGTCCATATTTCCGCGGAATAGACCCATGGTCTGTTCCAGGTTGTTAATGTTATAGGCCCCGATGGCATACTTGCCATACGCGGCAGCGAAAAGTTGTTTGGTGGTGACGATCATTTTTTACTCCTTTTAACTGAAGGTAGGATTACCTAGCTTCATGAACCACAAAGGCAGGCAGACACGAATTTTCGTATCTTTGAGTCCTTGGGGGTTTTTGTTTTCAGACCAGGCAAATTACCCGGCTGCGGGTATCCCGTCCATTATACCAATTCTGTACCAGAATACAACTTTATCCCCAAAATGTCGTAAACCTCTTTGAGAACGATGAAGTATAATAAATTTTGATCGAATAGTTTCAATAATCATCCTATCAGGAGGAACCATGAGCGACCTTTTTGAAACCGTCAAAGGCGGACAGGACATTTTCAAAAAACTCCTGTCCTACATCCCCGGCTTTAGCGGCTATATAGAACGCACCAACCGCCGCGCCGCCGACAAACTCCTACGCGAGCAGGTGGCTTTGAAATACACAGAACTAGCTGCACGAACCAGCCGCATGCAAAAAGACATCGCCGATGCCGGCCAGATCGACTTTCTCGATGACGTTGACGCGGTCGGCCTGAAACTGCGCACCTTCGCTGACCGCATCAAGTACGCCTCCTACGGTTATTCCGGTTTCTTCGATGCCGTCAAAATCAACGAGAAGGAACTCGAAAAGATCTACACGTTCGATACAGCTTTCTTCACGCTGGCCGACCAGATATCCAGCGGCCTGGATAATGTCGAAGCTGCCGTCGCAGGCGATGGACTCAAAGCCGCCATCCGCGCCGTCAATGACCTGGCTCGTCAGGCAGGCGAGGCGTACGATCGCCGCTACGAAACCATCAGCGGCAGCGGGGCGGGACAATAGAGGATTTTCTCATCAATTGAAGTAGCGCAAGATGGCATCTTGCGCTACTTTGTGGTTTAATAACAGTATGTGGACAGAATACATCACTCCCGCCTCGCTTGAAGAGACCTTGCAGCTCCTGGCTGAAAAACACGAAAAAGCCCGCCTGGTTGCCGGGGCGACCGACTTGATGCTCGAACTCGAACGCGGCGTCCGCAAAGGCATTGAAACCGTGATCGACATCACCCGCTTGCCGGACCTTGACCGCATCACCCTCGACGAAGACGAGATCATCCACCTCGGCCCATTGGTGACGCATAATACCGCGGCTGCCTCCAAACTCCTGCGCGAGCGCGCCTTCCCGCTGGTCAGCGCTGCCTGGCAGGTGGGCGCTCCACAGATCCGCAACCGGGCCACCGTGGCCGGGAACCTGGTCACCGCCAGCCCCGCCAACGATACCATCACCCCCTTGATGGCGCTCGGCGCATGGGTGATCCTGGCATCTGCGGGGGGTACACGCCGGGTCCCCCTGGAGAACTTCTATACCGGTGTCCGCAAAACAGTGCTCCAGCCGGATGAGATGCTGGTCGAGATTGCCTTCCCGGCAATGAGAACCATTCAGCGGGGAACGTTTTTGAAATTGGGTCTGAGGCGCGCCCAAGCGATATCCCTGGTTAACGCAGCAGTCGTCCTGACCATCGACCCTGCGACAATCTTAAAGCAAGCTCTACCAAAGGTTAAATCGGCGGTCATCACCCTGGGGGCGGTTGCACCCACCATCATTCATGCCTCCGAAGCCGAGACCTTTCTGACCGGCAAAGAACTGAGAGACGAGGTCATCGCCCGCACAGCAGAACTGGCAGCCGGAGCCTCCCGCCCGATCGATGATATCCGTGGTTCGGCTGCCTACCGCAAGGCGATGGTGCAGGTGCTGGTGCTGCGCGCCCTGCGTACCCTTCGGGATGGACAGGAACAGGCCCAGGTCCCAGCCTCCCCAGTTCTGCTTTGGGGGAAAGGCAGGCAGACTATCGCGAAAGGATTTAAGAGCCCCACCAATGGTACCGGTTCCCCCATCCACACGAATATTAACGGCCGAGCATACACCTTCACGGACGGCCATGAGAAATCGCTCCTGCGCCTGCTGCGGGAGGATGCCAACCTGACCGGCACCAAGGAAGGCTGTGCTGAGGGTGAGTGCGGAGCCTGCACTATATTCCTGGACGGCAAGGCAGTAATGGCCTGCCTTGTACCGGCTGGGCGGGCAGACGGGGCGGAGATCGTGACGATTGAAGGCCTGGCAGTGGAGAATGAACTACATCCGGTCCAACAGGCATTCATAGGTAACAGCGCTGTGCAGTGCGGATACTGCACGCCGGGGTTCATTATGTCGGCAGCAAAACTTCTCGAGGAACGCCCGCATCCGGACCGCGATGCGATCACGCAGGCCATTTCTGGCAACCTGTGCCGCTGCACGGGCTATTACAAGATCGTGCAGGCAATTGAAGACGCCGCCAACCTGTAGAGGCGGACCTGCGCACTCGCAGGGAAGAAAGGGAGACTATGGCAAAATACTCAAAGTACCAACGCAAGACGTCTGAAAAGAAAGGCTCGAATCCGCTCTGGCGCGGCATCGGTTGCATCCTAATCGTGATCGTCCCACTGATGGCATACGTATTGATGCTGTTCTGTGTCCCGCCGCTCATCGCCACGGGGAAAATCCCCCATCAACTCCTGGGTTATGTCCAATTTCCCCTTTGGGTATTTAAATATCAAGCCATAAATGGTATGGCCACTTTTATTGGCAGCATTCACAACCTGTGGATGAAAATGCTCACGTGGTTCGTAATACTACTGCTGCTGACTGCGGTCGCTTCTCTCCTATACTCGATGATCTACTCGCTCGTTGGCCCGGCGCGCTACACCGAATTGGATGCCCTGCCATCGAAATATAAAGCGAAGAAATATACGCGCTAAACACCAAATGAAAGAAAAAATAATTCCCTTATGGAGATGATCATGACCACCTCCATCGGCCATTCTGTCCCCCGCCTGGATGCCTACGACAAAGTCACGGGTAAGGCATTGTATTCCGGCGACCTCGTCCGCCCGGAGATGCTGCACATGAAGATCCTGTTCGCCGGGCGTCCGCACGCCCGCGTGATCAGTATCGACACGTCCGCCGCTGAGGCCCTGCCCGGCGTGGTGGCAGTCTACACCGCCAAAGACGTACCGGTCAATGAGTACGGCTTGCAGAAGAAGGACCAGCCGGTGCTTTGCGGACCCGTTTTGGAGTCTCGCGACTTGTCACCGGAAACGCAGGAGCAAGCTCCTGCACTCCAAAAGAAGGTTGCAGGGGATGTTGTCCGCTGCGAGGGCGACCAGGTGGCTGCCGTCGTCGCCGAGACGGAGGTCATCGCCGCCAGGGCGCGCGACCTGATCCAAGTGGTATACGAGGACCTGCCCGCCGTCTTTGATGCGGCCGAGGCGATGAAACCCAAAGCCCCGCGCATCCACCCGGAGCTGGGCGATTCCAACATCTGCGTGCTGGATAAGATCCGTAAAGGCGATGTGATATCTGCTTTTGCAAGGGCGGACGTGGTCATCGAAGGCGAATACCACACACCCTACCAGGAACATGCCTACCTCCAGCCGGAAGCTGGGATAGCCTATCTTGACGATAAAGGCCGCATCACGATCGAATGCGCCGGTCAGTGGACGCACGCCGACCGGGATGGGATTGCACTTGCGCTCGCTTTACCCAAGGAGCAGGTACGCGTCATTTACCCAGCCATTGGCGGCGCATTCGGGGGGCGGGAAGACCTGTCTGTGCAGGTCCCGCTGGCGCTGGCAGCGATGAGGCTCAAGCGCCCGGTCAAGATCGTCTGGAGCCGGAAAGAATCAATCATCGGACATGGCAAACGCCACCCGATGACCATCCGGGCAAAATGGGGCGCAACAAAAGGTGGCAAACTGATCGCCGCCGAGACCACTATCATCGCGGACGCCGGGGCTTACATGTACACCTCCAATAAGGTGCTTGGCAACTGCACCATCACCGCCACCGGTCCTTATTTCATCCCCAACGTCAAGGAAGACGTCTACGGCGTCTACACCAACAACGTCCCGACCGCCGCCTTCCGTGGCTTCGGCGCGCCGCAGGCACTATGGATGGCTGAACTCCAGATGGACAAGCTGGCCGAAAAACTAGGCCTGGACCCGGTCGAATTCCGTCACCGCAATGCCTTGCGGGAAGGCGATACCCTCAACGTGGGTACCCCCGCCCCCGGGGGTGTGAGCATAGTGGAGTGCATCGAAGCGGCAGCTCAACGAGGCGGATGGGAAAAAAAGCCCGGCGGATGGGCTCTCTCCAAACGGGAAAAAGCGCAATCTACCTACTTAAAACGCGGGATCGGCTTCGCCTGCGGCTTCAAGAATGTCGGCTTTTCGTTCGGTTACCAGGAGAATTCTTGGGCGCGCGTTGAAATACATGGCAAAACCAAGATCGAGCATGTCGTCGTCTGGCATGCCGGTGCGGAGGTCGGGCAAGGCACGCATACAGTCATGGCACAGGTCGCCGCCGGGGCACTGGGTGTCCCCTATGAAAAGGTAAGCATGGTCACGTCCGACTCAGCCACCATGGGCGACCCTGGCAGTGCCTCGGCTTCCCGCCTGACATTTATGTCTGGCAATGCCATCAAGGGCGCCGCAGAGGCAGCCCTGAAAAAATGGAAGGCCGAGGAACGCCCGGCCATTGCCGAATATACTTATCTGGCTCCCAAGACCACGCCATTCGACAAAGAGACCGGCTACGCCATGCCGAACCTTTCATACGCTTACGTGGCCCAAGCTGTCGAAATCGAAGTGGACCTGGAAACCGGCTTTATCAAGGTCCTGCGGGTAGTCTCCGCCGACGACGTTGGCCAGGCCATCAACCCGGCCCTGGTGACCGGGCAGATCGAAGGGGCAGTGGTCCAGGCTGAAGGCTATGCCCTCACTGAGAATTTCATCTCCAGGAATGGGCATATTCTCACCGACCAGCTCAGCACTTACTTGATCCCGACTGTACTAGACATCCCGGAAACGGTCGAGTCGGTCATTATCGAGGTGGCTGAACCGAACGGTCCCTTTGGGGCGCGCGGCCTGGGCGAACTGCCATTCCTACCGGTTGCCCCGGCCATAGCCGCCGCGCTCCACGATGCCACCGGGGTCTGGTTCAGCGAGTTCCCGCTGACACCTGAGAGGGTTTTACTCGGGCTGGGGAAAATCCAGAAATGATCCAACGACTCTCCCGGCATAAATATAAGTTGATGATATCCATGCTCCTGATGGCTGCTTCTGGTATTTCTGTCATGCTGGCAGAAGCACGTATTGCCTACAGTCACTCAAACAACTATTCGATTCTCATCTGGAACCTGGGTCTCGCCTGGATCCCGTTCATATTTGCAACTATCGCTTACCTGGTTTCCTGGTCGAAGAGATTGCTCTATCTGGTGGTGCCGGTCTGTGCCTTCATCTGGCTGATCTTTTTCCCCAATGCACCCTATATCCTGACAGATTTCCAGCACCTGAGCACGTATTCCAGTATTGCCCCGCTCTGGTATGACGTGCTTATGTTGATCTGGTTCGCCTGGACAGGACTCCTTTTGGGTGTAGTATCCCTTTTTTTCATGCAAGAGATTGTCACGAGCACATTCGGAAGAATCACCGGCTGGATATTTACCATCCTAGTAACCATCCTGAGCAGCGCAGGCATCTTCCTAGGACGGTTCTATCCTTGGAACAGTTAGGACATCCTGGGTGACCCGATTCCGATCGTGCACGATATTTGGGGATGGCTAAGACATCCCTTTGCAAATCTGCGCGTCTATGGATTTACTCTCCTGTTTACATTACTTTTCCTTTTCGTTTACCTCGCCATTCACGCTTTCGGAAGAGTGATGCAGGAAAAAAACCAGGACAAAGCCGGGTAATGCTTTAAAGAAACCATCACAGACCAGGGTGCCAAAGGCACAAATCTTTGCATCCGCACACCCTCATCAGCGCCCAATGAAAATCCCCCACGACTACCACATGCACTCGCGCTTCTCCGAAGACGGCAGTTCCGCTCCGGAGGATATGTGCTGCCAGGCGATCAAGCTCGGTATCCCCGAGATCGGTTTTACCGAGCACTGGGATGTCGGCCCGTACGAGAAAGACCCGCGTTTCTTTCAACCTGAACCCTGGTATGCTGAACTGCAACGCCTGCGAGGGTTATTCGCAGACCAATTAACCATCCGCGCCGGGATCGAGATCGCCGAACCGCATCTCTACCCACAGCCTACAGCCGAAGTCCTTACGCGCGTCCCGTTCGACTACGTGCTCGGCTCGGTTCATTTTGTTGGCTCGCACTTCATGTTCGACGAAGCATATTTCCGCCTCCATAGCGCGGACGAAGTCTACCGGGCGTATTTTACAGAGGTCGAGAGCCTGCTCCGGACTGCTGACCTGGACATCCTGTCGCACCTCGACATTCCCGTCCGCACTGCCAAACCCATCTTTGGCTACGACCCGACCCGTTACGAAGCCCAGATCCGCCGTATCCTGCGGATGGTCATCGACCGCAACCTGGCGCTGGATGTCAACGCCGCCGGTCTGCGGAAAACAGCTCAGAATTTGATGCCCAACCCGCTCATCCTGAAATGGTACGCCGGAATGGGGGGGAAACGGGTGACCCTTGGCTCTGACGCCCATTCCTCCAATCAGGTTGGCCTGCACCTCGATGCTGCCCGGGAAGCTGTCCGCCTCGCCGGGATAAGCTGCGTCACACAGTTCGAGCGGCGGCAATCACGATTGATCCCAATAGAGTGAAGCTGGTAGGCCTTTCCATCCGGGACGGCATCTGTGCGTAATTTGTGGTTTAATATCCCCATGCCTTCCATCATCCTCATCCGCGGCGGTGGCGATCTCGCCACTGGCGTCTCCATCCGCCTTATCCGCTCCGGCCTGCGTGTTGTCGTCACCGAGCTGGCTAAACCGTTGGCTGTGCGTCGAACAGTCTCATTTGCCGAGGCAGTTTATTCCGGCGAGATCACCGTCGAAGGGTACACAGCCCGCCGGGTGGACGATCCTGGCGATTCCCTGCGCATTCTTGGCATTCTCGGTAAACAGCAAGTCCCCGTACTGGTGGACCCCGACTGCAGTTCCGCCAGACTTCTGCATCCTGCAGTCATCGTGGACGGGCGCATGACCAAACGTCCGCCCGAACCCATTGGGTATTCGCCTGCCCTTTACATTGGTCTCGGTCCCGGGTTTGAGGCAGTCGTAAACTGCCAGGCGGTGATCGAGACCCGCCGCGGCCACACCTTGGGGCGGGTGCTTTGGCGCGGCAGCCCGGACGGTAATACCGGTGCGCCCGAGGGCGACCAGACACGCGTCCTGCGTGCCCCTGCCTCCGGAGAACTTGTCACACACGCGGAAATCTGCCAGCATTTGGAAACCGGACAACTCATCGCAGAAGTCGCCGGAGAGCAGATTTTGGCTCCTTTCGCAGGGCTTCTACGCGGGCTGCTCCACCCCGGCCTGACGGTGACCCGCGGCCTGAAGATCGGCGATATTGATCCACGCGACGATCCGCGCCTCTGCCGGATGGTCTCGGATAAGGCCCTGTCCATTGGCGGCGGAGTGCTGGAAGCGCTCCTCTCCCGGTCGGAAGTCCGATCCCAACTTTGGCCATGAATCTCGCCCAAGCCCTTCGGTTATCCCAATCGACAATCTCTGCCCATCCTCCGGTGATCGCCCTGGTTGGCGCGGGAGGAAAAACAACCCTCCTCTTCCAACTGGCGCGTGAACTGACTAAAAGCAAAAGGCGGGACCGGGCGACGCCTGAAGCTGCAAGACCCGTCATAGTGACTACCACTACGCACTTGCATATTGATCAGATCCAATTGGCTGATTCTCATTGGATCGGGGAAAAGCCAGAAGATCTGGCTCATCTCAAAGAAAATATACACGGCGTGATACTCATCACAGGCCCGATCGACGGGGAACGAACCACGGGACTGAATAGGAATCTGATGACATGGCTACGCGAATTTTGTATCAAGCGCAACCTGCCCTTGCTCATCGAGGCAGACGGTTCCCGGCAAACCCCTTTGAAGGCACCTGCTAACCATGAACCGGTCATCCCGAAATTCGTCGAAACTGTTGTAGTGGTTGCCGGCCTGACTGGCCTGGGGAAACCATTAACAGAGGAGTTCGTTCATCGCCCGGAAATCTTTGCCCGCCTGAGCGGTATGAAAATGGGCGAAACCATCACAATTGAATCGCTCTCTAACGTGCTCACCCACTCTTCCGGCGGTCTAAAAAACATCCCGCCGCAGGCATGCCGTATTGCTTTGCTCAATCAAGCCGATACACCGGAAATCCAGGCGCAAGGACAGGCGCTGGCTAAAAAAATCCAGCCCGCATACCTTTCCATCATCATTGCATCGCTCAAGCGATCCCAAATTCACGCCGTTTACGAGCCAGCAGCAGGAATTATCCTTGCGGCTGGCGGGTCGTCCCGCTTCGGCCAGCCCAAGCAACTTTTGGATTGGCACGGCATGCCTTTCGTCCGCGCCACGGCAGAGACCGCCCTCGTAGCAGGCCTTTCGCCGGTGGTGGTTGTGACAGGCGCATACGCCGAGCAGGTGGAATCAGCACTGAATGGTCTGCCGGTGTTAATTGTCCGCAATGAGAACTGGCAAAGCGGACAGAGTACATCCATCCGGGCAGGGTTAACCGCACTCACCCATGGCCCTTCAACCAAATCAGGAATAGAGTGCGGTTCTGCAATATTCCTTCTCGTTGACCAGCCACAGATTATGCCTTCAGTCATACGTTTATTGACCGAGGAACACGCCCGCACTTTAGCCCCTATCGTCGCGCCACTGGTCGGCGGTCAGCGCGCCAACCCGGTTCTCTTTGACCGACTCACGTTTCCGGACCTTATGTCGCTTAACGGTGATGTCGGCGGGCGGGCGATCTTCAGCAAGTTCCCGGTAAATTACATGACCTGGCATGATGCGGGTCTCTTATCCGATGTGGATACACAGGAAGAGTACAGGAAGCTCGTCAGTGGGGAATAATATCTCTGCTATCCTGCTCGCCGCGGGGCTTTCCAGCCGCATGGGCCAGCCTAAACTGCTCCTGCCCTGGGGGGAGAGAACTGTCCTCGGACAAGTTGTTGCCACTTTTGCCGCCGCAGGGATAGAGGAAATTATTGTTGTAACCGGAGGGGTGCGCGAACAAGTGGAGATGCTTGTGGTGGAGTTGGCAAATGAGGTTCCTGTCCGGGCGGTATACAACCCGGAGCATAAACGTGGAGAAATGCTGAGTTCCATCCAAGCCGGATTGGCTGCAACGGACTCCCGGTCTGACGCCGTCCTGATCGGTCTCGGTGATCAGCCCCAGGTGCGGGAGGAAACGGTGAGGCGTATCTGCACCGCCTTTGTCCAGACCGGCTCCCCGCTGGTTATCCCGAGTTTCCAGAACCGGCGCGGTCATCCCTGGCTGGCGGCGGCCTTCCTCTGGCCGAAGATACTGGCACTCCCTTTGTCCGCAACCCCGCGCCAGTTCCTCATTGCCCATGCCAGTCTGGTGCAATATGTCGCCGCAGATGATAGCATCCTGCAAGACCTGGATACACCGGAAGATTATGCCCGCCAACGACCTTAATCCCCTTGCCATTTCCACCATCTTGTGCTATTTTATTCATCCAGGACTCCGCCCGGTGCCTGGTGTGCAAAAACCATCCTTGTTGAAGAAGACGAACTAGCTGCGACGGAAATGTTTGCGGAAATGGTGCGCTTCATCGGTACAGGGTGCTAACGGCCCCTGGGAGCGCTTCAGCCAGGAGCATGTTTGTCAAGGAGAAACCCACGGCTGTCATCCTGGATATTATGATGCCCGATATCTCCGGCTTGGAAGTCCTACGTTACCTGCGTGGCGAACCAAAACTGCCAAAAATTCCGTTTGTGGTGGTATCAGCCAAAAGCACATCCGCCGCCATCCGCAACGGCCAGGATGCTGGAGCCTCAGTATATATGACCAAACCGGTGAGCTATCTTGATCTAAAAGACGCCTTGGAGAAGGCGCTCGGCACATGATGCTGCGGTCATTCGTCGCGGTTGAAATTCCTTCTGAGATCCAGAGTGCAATTGGTCGTAGTACAGGCCCTTTGCAAAAAGTGTTGCCCAAACCGCTCGTCCGCTGGGTGGCCCCGCAAAATGTCCATTTGACTCTAAAATTCCTGGGGGACGTCTCGCCTGCCAACCTTGAACAACTGGCTGAGGCGCTGAAAGTGGAGGCTATTGCCCACGAGGCGTTCAGCATGTCCGTTGGCACGCTTGGAGCGTTCCCAAACCCGCGCCGGGCGCGTGTCATCTGGATCGGACTCGAAGCCCCAGCCGCGTTGATGTCGCTCCTGCACGGTGTTGAAGCGGTTACGGCGAGGCTGGGCTATCCAACCGAGAACCGTCCCTTTTCCCCACACCTGACGATTGGACGGGTCGGGCAAAATGTTACCGGGATGGATCTTCAGCATATTAGTACTTCTCTTGAAGGAACAGTCGTCGGTAAACTTGGCACACTGCGTGTGGAGGCGGTGGATATTTTTAAATCTGATCTTCAACCTGGCGGGTCGGTTTATACCCACCTGTATACCTTGCCGTTGAGATCAACGTTCGAACATCAATCTGAAACGAGGTGACTTCTGGATACCCTGGAACTTGCACACACAATCGTCAATGCCCTGGAAGAAAAAAAAGGTGAGGATATCCTCCTGTTGGATTTAAAGGGGATCGTTTCCTTCACAGACTACTTCATTATCTGCACTGCCAATAGCAATCGCATGTTGAATGCACTCGCTGATGGAGTGGTCGAAAAAACACGCGTTGAACATAATAGGAAAGGCCGCATCGAAGGTACCCCTTCTGCTGGCTGGATGATCGTTGATTACGGTGATATCGTTGTCCATCTTTTTGATGCCGATCTGCGCCGTTATTACAATTTGGAAGAGTTGTGGGACGAGGGGAAAATACTGCTGAGGGTGCAATGACCGCTCGTGGAGGATGGTTGATATGAAAAAATTGACCGGCGCGAACATGGATATTGACCTGACCACCCCGGCAGGCGAAATTGCGTGGCAACAGGCCAAATGCCCCTGGAACGAGACAGAGATGACCGACCAGCACCGTTGTGCAGTGAAAAATGTGTCCATCTGCCAATATTTTTGCGGTGTGGAATATCTGGATACGGTCTTGTGTTGCTACCCCGACAATAATCCTCAATTGAAATAAAAGTGGAGTTGTCGAAAAGGATCTTGTATGTTAACAGAGGCCACCAATTATGGTGGCCTCTGTATTTATTTTGCGCTACTTGTAGCGGTGAGATAGTAAATTGCCTCACAGGGTTTTTGCTCCCCACTTTGAGGCAGTCTCACGGCAAAAGGAGCTAGAACGAATTACGGATTCCCTATCGCCCCCTGCGCAGCATCTACCGCCTTCAATTGAAAATAAGCGTCCATAACAGCCTTCACAGTGGGAGCAGCCACGCGCCCACCTTCGCCTGCATTGTAAAAGAAGGCAATAATGGCGATCTCAGGGTTGTCGTAGGGTGCATAAGCCACTGTCCAGGCATGGGCAGGCCATCTACCAGGAACGCACATATTTTTCGCATTTGCCACATCATCGCAATATTCGGCAGTGCCGGTCTTCCCGGCAATGGCGATAGGGTAATTCAGGAAAGAGAAACTGTGGTTGAGAGTCCCAGCCGGGTCAGTGGCTGCCAGGCGCATCCCCGCCTGGACTTCCTGAACAGCGGAAGGACTCACCGTCTTCATGTTGCCCGTCGGGTTGTTGCAATCACCATTCACACATGTGTATTCTTTAATGACCGGGTCGGTCGTGATGTCCCAGCGCAAGCGTGGCGTGAAGGGCTGGATGACATTTGCCTCGCCGTCCACAATATCATGGATGATGGTCGGCTGCATCAGGCGTCCGTTGTCGGCGATTGTAGCAGCAGACATGAGCACCTGCAGCGGGGTTGCCAGTACATATCCCTGCCCCACACTAGCCAGGTAAGTATCACCTGTAGACCAGTTCTCGCCCTGGTAGATCCGTTTCCAAGCCGGGTCGGGGATCAAGCCGGACTCTTCGCCCGGTAACTCGATTCCGCTCGGTTGGTTATAACCCAGGGCTTCGGCATATTGCTGGAGGCGGTAGATACCCAGACCTTGGTCTATTTCGCCCGCAAAACCACCGCCGACTTTATAAAAGCAGACATCGCTGGAGCGCGCGATGCACTCCATGAAAGGAATTTTGCCAAGCCCGCTTGTCTCACCGTAAAAAGTGTAGGTCCAATCATAATAATATTGTATCTTCCCAGGATCGGTGGGCGAAAACGTGGTCTTCAAACCGATCATCGCAGGTGCGTCAATGACCGTGGTTGGAGTGACAACACCTTCGTTCAAAGCACCTGTCGCCGTGGCAATCTTGAAGGTCGATCCCGGCGGGTATTCTGTGCCAATGGCAAAATTAAGCAGAGGATGAGCAGGATCTTGCACCAGTTGATTGTAATAATATGCCGGGATGATGCGTGCCAAACGGTTATTCTCGTAGGTCGGGTATTGCGCCATCGCCAGGATTTCACCCGTCTTAGGATTCATGGCAATCACAACACCACTGGAAACCTGAAATTTTCCGTAATAATCATTATTCCAGTAATCAATGTCACGCTTCAAGATGGTTGCAGCGGCTTTTTGGAGGCGTGAGTCGATGGTCAGGACAATATTATTACCGGGGACCGGTGCCACCGGGGCTGCCAGGTTGCTCAACTCCTGGCCGGCCACATCCACTTCCACAGTCCGCTTGCCTGGAGTTCCGATCAAAGTGTCATTCATCGTTAATTCCACGCCAGCGTAACCCACCTTATCCCGATTGGGCGAAAAACCCTGGGCAGTGTACTCCTGTGCCAGCGAAGCCGGGATCGGTCCCAGGAAACCAATGATCGTGGCAGTCAAGGAACCGGTTGGGTAATCACGCACCGGCTCGATCTGCACACTCACACCCGGCCAGTCCACTTCATGCTCCCGGATAACCATTGCTATTTTTTCATCCACGTAACACTGGATCTTGACCGGGTCATAAGGCGCGTTCGAGATGCCCAGATCCACCAGTTGGGTGATGCCGGGACCCGGTGTACAGGCTTGCAGCAATTTCGCATCCTCCACAGTCCCATGGTTTACCGGCACCCCGGTTAGTACGGATAGTTCCCGAAAGATGCGCTGGATGTCACCATCATCATCTGGTAAAGAAGCAGGGGTGATCACAATGCTATAAGAAGGCGTATTCCCAGCCAGGAGGATACCATTACGGTCATAAATGATTCCGCGCGGCGCGGAGACACTGATGGTCTGAGTGCGATTACTTTTCGCCTGGAGAACATACATCTTCCCGTTCAATATTTGCAAGGTCAGCAGACGCGCTACAAAAATCACCCCAACGCTTGCCAGGAGACCATAAACCACCAGGCTGCGCCAGTTTTGGAATCCCTTCCGGCTCGTGTTTTCGGTCATCGAACCATCTCCGCTGGATAGAGACGGTTCGCCAGATCGCGAATAAGGGCATGCACAGGGATTGCCAGGAGCATGTTTAATAGAATGCTGGGCAATATGATCTGCACAAATGACAGATTAAACGCAAGTGATACTTCAAAGAGGGAACGTTCAAAATATGTCAGCATAAGCAAGACCAGTGTACCTATCAAAGTAACAGTAAACATTGCCAGGAGAGGTGCTTGCCAGACACGATGCGCCAGAATACGAGACATGCCTACAAGAACCAGATAACCGACCAGATAAATGTACCAGGGGACCCCCGAAACAAATCCAACCACTAGCCCAGCTGCGAAACCACAGATCCAGGCACTTTTGACACGCTCCTGCAATCCCCAGGCTGCCAGGACCAGTAGCACCAAGTCAGCCGACCCATTAAGCAGGGTGATGCGCCCGATGATCGAGCTCTGAAGCATGATTGCCAGGCCGAGGACGGGGATTGCAACCAGGATGCCTCGCCGCATATTAAGGTCCAGGAGTTGCGATCAAAGGGGTGATATCCACCGGTGCAAAGTTGGTGATCACCAGCACAAATCCCAGCCGGGTGAAATCCACATTTGGTTGGATGGCAGCCTGCTGGAATAATTCGTAGGCCAGTTTGCGGACGCTGACCACCTGCCCCACCAATAGATTGGGAGGATAACTGCCGCCCAACCCGGAAGTCAAGACCACATCACCGACCGTCACTTTGGCATTCTGCGAGATCATGTCCAGTGACAGGTCCCCGGTTACAGATCCGAAAAGCATCGCCTCGGTATCCGAGGACTGTAACCGGACATCGACAGCCGATGCAGCATCGGTCACCAGCTGAACTCGGGCAGCCTCAGCTATGACAGCATCCACCCGCCCCACCAGCCCCTTGTCGGTAACAACTGGCATACCCGGTAAAACCCCCTGGTTCGAGCCGATGTTAATGATCACATAACGGAGGAATGGGCTTGGATCCCTGCCGATCACAGCAGCAGCTTTGTACGAGTAAGCAGGGTTGGCGCGCGCAAAGTCCACCAGGGCAGAGAGGATGTTCGTCTCTGTCACCTTTTGCTGGAGGTCGATCACCTGGGTCTGAAGTTGGGCTACTTCGGCTTCCAGTTCATTATTGCGCTGCCTCAGGGATGCAACATCCCGTGGCACGGTCAGGAAATCCGCCACTGCAAGATAACGGGTGGAAATCCAGGTTTGTGCTTCAACAGCCAGCCGCGAGAACCAGGAGGTGGCTGGGTTGAAATATCCGCCCAGAGCGAGTGCCACCAGGCCAATCGCCACCAATGCAATGATCACCGTCTGCAGGGAACGAGGAAAACTAATTTTCATAAGCAATAGGGAAAACCGCGCCGGTTCAACGCGGTCACGCGATTAAAAGTGATGCGTACTACCGCGTTCCAACCCGACCAGGTAACGTTTGCCGGTAGAGAAATCATCCAGCACGATGCCAGTTCCGCGCACAACGCAAGTCAGGGGGTCTTCAGCAACCCAAACGCGTAAGTTGAGTTCATCAGATAGACGTTCAGCCAGCCCATGCAAGAGAGCACCGCCTCCGGCCAAGCAAATACCCGTATCCATCAGGTCGGCCACGATCTCGGGTGGCACCTCATCAAGAGTATCCTTGATGGTCTCAATAATAACCTGCACCGACTGTGAAAGCGCCTCGCGTACTTCAACCGACGAGATTTCAATCGACTCCGGCAAGCCTGTCACGAGGTTACGGCCGCGCATCTCAACAGTCTTCTCCACCGGCAGGGGAAAAGCTGAGCCGATATTCCACTTGATCTGTTCGGCAATCCGTTCGCCGATCAAGACGTTGTACTTGTTGCGGACATACTGGACAAGGCTTTGATCCAATTCGTCGCCCGCTACACGCAGAGACCTGGAAACGACCACCCCGCCCATTGACAAAACCGCCACCTCGGTCGTCCCGCCGCCAATATCCACGATCATCGAGCCGCGCGTCTCGCCAATGGGTAAACCCGCACCCAAAGCGGCGGAAGTCGGCTCCTCGATCAGGTAGGTTTCGCGCGCTCCGGCAGACATGGATGCATCGTAAACAGCTCGTTTCTCAACCTCGGTCACACCCGATGGGATCCCGATGACCACGCGTGGGCGCGGCAGCGGCACTACACTCTGCTCGTGAACTTTACCAATGAAGTACTCCAGCATGGCCTCAGTAATTTCAAATTCAGAAATCACGCCATCCCGCAGCGGGCGTACCACCAAAATATTGCCAGAGGTACGTCCAACCATTTCTTTGGCTTGCAAACCAATCGCCAGCGGTTGGCGGGTGCGTTTATCGATTGCCACCCAGGAAGGTTCGTTAATAACAATCCCTTTGCCCCGTACATGGACAAGCGTGTTTGCAGTACCCAGGTCTATGCCAATATCCAGAGAAAAAAGACCCAGAAGCCAGTTGAGGGGATTGAAAGCCAAAGTGCGATGCTCCTATTGAAATTTCCAGCGCGTTTATTATACCATGGGGCTTAAAATGGCGATTCTTTCCTCGATGAGAGGAGGAAGACCCGTCTAAACTGTCCGCTTGACCCCCAGCATGGTCAGATCATCCGCAGGCGGGATCGTACCCATGAACTTTCTTACTGAAGCCTCGAGTGCATCCAACACCCCGCGCGCCGTTTCCGCTTTTGTCCCCTCAAGCACCTTTTGAAGGCGTTCATCGCCATAGGTCTCGTCGTCGGGTGAGAAAGCCTCGGTCAGTCCGTCAGTATAGAGCAGGAGAAAATCGTCGTGTTCGAGCGTAATCATGCGATCTTCCATCGGGACATCCTCGATGATACCCAGTGCTGCCCCCGTTCTCCGGAGAGACTCCATCTTCCGAGTTGCGCCACAAAACCAGAGCGGCGGGTTGTGACCGGCATTGGCATAAGTGAATTCCCCGCTTTCCAATTTCAGGACTCCATAGACTGCCGTGACAAACATCCCCTGCTGGTTGTCGGGAATGATCAACGCATTGACACGCTTCATGGCCTCGGCTGGAGAAGATGTATCGTAGACCACCGCTTTTACCAGGGTGCGCGTCAGGGCCATAAAAAGGGCAGCCGGGATGCCCTTGTCGGAAACGTCTGCAATGAACAGACCCAGCCGCCTGCCAGGCAGTTCAAAAACATCGTAGAAATCCCCACCTACCTGGCGGGCCGTGATCCAGGTAGCTGCCAGGTTCCAACCTGAGATTTCAGGCAGGTGATCCGGCAGGAACGTTTTCTGGATCTGGCGGGCAAGCTGGACTTCGTGTTCGAGGCGCTCGCGGTTCACCATCTCTCGCTGGAGATGGTCATTCTGAATACTGAGCGCCACTTGTTGGGCAATACTGGTTACGATATCCACCCGCTTTTGACGGAAACGGCGGGCATCGGATTCTTCCTCCACTAGCAACACACCGAACAGATCATTCTTGATCACCAGTGGAAAACCGATCAGCAGGTGATCGCCGGTCTGCAAAGCATAGAACGTTTCCTGTTCCGTACGGGCGATTTCCGGGTCGAGCCAATCTTCTGAAATCTCGGAAGGCAGAAGACCGACCACCATCTGGACACTCTCGCAGACGGCATCCAGCAATGGAAAATCGCCGTGATTAAAATCCCTGTTCCATAGAATGGCTTGGGCCGTATCTGAAAACCCATAGGACTGGGTTGGGTGAAATCGTTCTTCATCCAGGAGATATATCGAACAGGCTTTCACACCCACCAGGATGGGCGTAATACGGACGATGCTTCCAATCGTTTCATCCAGGCTGTTTGAAACAGCTACCGCCTGGGCCACTTGCAACAAGGCGGCCGAAGCATAGGCCTGCTCCTGGGCTGAATCGTATAAGCGGGCGTTCTCAATGGCAACTGCCGCATAGTTGGCAAAAGTGGCAGTCATGGCCTGGGCTTCGTGCCCATAACGTCCTGCTGTGTGGTGCGAGAGCGTCAGCACGCCCAGCGGATGGTCGCCGGCGCGCAAGCCAACCGCAATAGAGGAATAGTCTGCGGAGAATCCGAGCGCCGTCCCGGTGGGACCAATCGGGTCATCCGGCTTGCGAACGATGGGCTGTTCGGCAGCCAGGGCGGCAGCCAGAAAATTATAGGCCTCCGGCCAGCGATGAGCTGCATTGTCCACCTCCATAATGTCGGCGCCATGGGCTTGAGCAAGATAGAGGTTGTCCCCATCCAACAGCCAGATAGCTGCTACATCACATGGCAGGTTGCGCTCCAATTCCCGCAGAACGCTATCCAGCACATCTTCCAGGCCTACATCGGCCGAAATGAGACCTGCTACTTCGCGCAAACTATCGGCCACTTGGCGCCGCCAGCGTTCGGTGCGGTACAGCTCCGCATTATGAATGGCAACAGCCACATTATCCGCCAACGCTGCACAAAGGAAACGGTCGTCCTCGGTAAATGCATTGATCCGGTCGCTTTGCAGGTCAAGCACGCCGATTACCTGATCATTAAATACCAGCGGGAGGGTCATTTCGGCGTGCGTATCCTCGGGTGGAAAAGGCGAAGGATGGTAGCGCGGTTCCTTGCTTAAATCGTTTACCAGCAAAGTCTGTCCGTTGCGTGCCACCCAGGATATTATCCCTTGGTCATTATCCAGGTCAAGCACATTACCTTTGAGCGACGAACTCCGTGCACCACTGCCAGCTTCATAAATGATCTGTCGCCGGTTGGAGTGAACTGTAAACAAATGTACATAAGGAAAGTTCAGGTGATCGTGGATGAGAACAGCCACTTTCTTGAGCAATTCATCCAGGTCAAGGGTCGAGGTGATTTCCTTGCTGACCTCAGCCACGATTGCCAAATGATCGACATGTATATGCAATTCACTATACAGGCGCGCTGCATTGATCGCAATTGCAATCGTATCAGCCAGCGCCCGCAAAACCATCAAGTCATTCGGGTGGAAGGCATCCAATTGGTCAGACTGCACATCCAGGACACCCAGAATATGGTCCTCAATTTTCAGTGGAAGTGCGGCTTCTGACTGCGTTTCGGACAATGCATCAACAAATTTATAGCGTGAGTCAGAAGTGACATCATTGGTGACAGCTTCTTCACCGATCTGGGCAACGCTCCCGACCAACCCTTCCCCCAGCGCGGCTTTCACGCGCTTGCCACCGCCCCTCGACGGACCGGCGCTTGAACGGAAATTTAAGGTGTCCAGTCCCGGCTCGCGGGTAAAGATGGCAACATAATAGTAATGGAAAGTTCGCTGGATAAGTTTCGTAACCCGTCGGGTCAACTCATTCAGGTCGAACACATTGGCAATCTGCGCGCTTACCCGGCGGACAAGGGTCAACTGCTCGATGCGCCATTGTTCTATGACAAAACGATGCGAAGCAACCAGCGCCAATGAGATATGGCCCGCCAAACCATCCAGAAGTTCAATTTCCTTTTTTCGGAAGGGCGAGTCGGGCCTATCCACCTGGAGCGCGCCCATTACCAGGGCGCCGTTCTTTAGCGGGAGAGCCAGGAGCGTTTTATTTTCCTCTGGAGAAACTGCCAGGCCAGTCGAAAAAACCTTTTTCATCGGCTCGGAGGGTGGCTGTGGAGGAAACACAAGTGTCTGGTTTGAACCGGGTAAGCGCGACAGCCTTTCATCCAGCCATAAATCTGCCTGACCTCCCAGGATACGCTCCGTTGCACGGATGATAAGTTCGCGCTGGGCAGAGAGCGAGTCCGTCTGCATGAGTTCCTCACCCAGCATGATGATCTGTTTCCATACCGAGGCTGGCTGCCCTTGTTTTGCCTTTACGGGTTCGGCTTGGCAGTGTTTGACCATGGTCAACACATTCCCCGCCTCTCCCAGGGGTTCGAATCGCACCTCATCCATGAGCTTCTTCATCAAGAAAACACCCAGGCCGCCAACCGGTCGGGAATCAAGTTCAGCATCCAGGTTCGGCAAAGCAATGGCGGCTGGGTCGAATGACTTTCCATGGTCGTGAATTATGATGGTCAGGTTATTATTGTCAGTGTCGCAGGTACATTCGATCTCGCCCCCATCCATACCATCGTAGGCATGTTCAATGACATTGGTACAGGCCTCATCCATGCTCAATTCGACGGCATAGATGGCAGAATCATCCATGCCAGCATCCCGGGCTGCCTGGGAGGCGAATTCACGGATGGCATCCAGTTGGTCAAATTTTGCAGGAAAAATAGCCGTTCGCATAAGAATTGACGAGGCCGCCTCACAGTTTGCAGGTGGAGGCGGCCTGAAGTAGATTTTGGCTTGGTATAGCTAGAAATTACCGACCGCTGGAGTAATTTCATCAAATATTTTGAAGAGAGGTGTAAATCCGGTCAATTCAAGAGCATCCATTACTTTTTTGGGAACCGAGGCTAGAACGATTTCACCGCGGTTATAGCGTTTGCAATTGCGCTGCCCAAGGAGGATCGCGCGGAACCCGGCGCTAGACATATATTCCAGTTTACTCAGATCGAGGATGATCTTAAACCGGTTTTCTTTGTTCAGCTTTTCTATCGCTCTGATCAGATCAGGGGCCGTGAAACTATCCACCTTGCCCTTAACAATGAGTAAATCACAATGTTTGAATTTCTGGGATGTAATTTCCATTTGGCCTCCGTTCGGTGATAGGTCGTGGTAAGAAATTATATCACGAGATATTTACTCCTATTTCGCCCCTCGTCGATATTTTGGAAATCAGCGAACTGCAGGAAAAATGATCATAATCCTGCACCGAAAATTTCACCACCCAGTTTGAAGCCGGAGGCTTCCAAGCGCGGAGTGAACAATGGGCGCATTCCGGTAGGTCGCAATTGACCAATGATTTTCCCTTCCGGTGTAACGCCGCTTTGGTCGAACTTGAAAATATCGGTCAATGTCACCACTTCTCCTTCCATACCGGAGAGCTCGGTGATGTGCGTCATTTTACGCGAACCGTCTGAAAAACGGGCCAGGTGGACGATCAAGTTAACTGATGCAGCGATCTGCTTTCGGATGGCAAGCAAGGGCATATCCAGGCCTGCCATCATTGCCATCGTTTCAAGGCGGGAAATGGCATCCCTTGGGATATTGGCATGCAGGGTGGTCAACGACCCGGTATGGCCGGTGTTCATTGCCTGGAGCATATCCATCGCCTCTCCGCCCCGCACTTCACCCACCACGATCCGGTCGGGGCGCATGCGCAGGGCATTTCTCACCAGGTCGCGCACACTGACTGCACCACTTCCATCCACATTGGGTAGTTTGGTCTCCAGTCGCACAACGTGGCGTTGTTTAAGTTTCAATTCAACCGCATCTTCAATGGTAACTATACGCTCTTTATCGGGGATAAAACCTGAAAGAGCGTTAAGGACGGTGGTCTTGCCAGAACTTGTATTACCGGTGACGAGGATGTTCAGACGCGTCACGACACAGGCTTCCAGGAATTTAGCCATGTAGATGGTCAATTCCCCCATCGAAACCAGATCGTCCATTGTTATTTTTGTTTGCAGGAATTTACGGATGGTAATGTGCGGCCCATCCACTGCCACGGGGGGAATAATCACATTGACGCGCGAGCCGTCCGGCAGGCGGGCATCGGCGGTGGGATTGTCCGCATCCACACGGCGTCCCAGAGGGCTGACAATGCGGTCAATAATGCGCAAAAGATGTTCTTCATTCTCGAATTTCACGTCAGTTTCGAGCAACTCCCCATTGCGCTCTACAAAGATCTGCTTTGGCCCATTGACCATGATCTCGCTGATCTCCGGGTCAGGGAGAAGTGCCTCAAGCGGGCCATAACCGATCAGGTCCGCCAGGGCAGAATCCACAACCTGGTCGCGGACCTTGGTCTCGAGGTCCGCTTTGGTGTGCTGATACGCATCAATTAATGAACGACGCACCGCCTCCCGGTTCTGTGGATGGACAATGGATTGATTCTGCATCTCCGTCGAGACGGCGTTGACTAAAAATTCTTTCAGCCGCAGCAGGCGTGCATCCAATTTGATAATTGCTTTGGGTTGATACGGACTGGGCATGGTTCCTTCTCCATCACCAGTATAGCATAGAGACTAAGCTAATCGCAATAAACTATCCAGAAATGATATTTGAGGATAAAATCACAATAATCATCCAATAAGGAGAAAATAATGAAGAAGAAAGCTATTCTTTGGATCTTGAGCGGTATTGTTGTAGTTGGGCTGCTTATCCAAATGATCCCATTGCCGGGCCGGGGGAACAACCCGGCGGTTGTCTCTGAACCCCCCTGGGACAGTCCCCAGACACGTGCCTTGGCGAAACGCGCCTGTTTTGATTGCCATAGCAACGAGACGGTCTGGCCTTGGTATAGTTATGTGGCTCCCGTCTCCTGGTTGGTCTATAACGACACGATGGAAGGCCGATCCCGGATGAATTTCTCGGAGTGGAACACTCAATCGCGCTCTTCGGGCGATATTATCGAAGAAATCCAGTCAGGCGGAATGCCCCCGGCTATTTATTTGCCCATGCATCCATCCGCCCAACTAAGCGCCGCCGAGAAACAGCAATTGATCACCGGTTTGACAAATTCGTTGCACTAAATAATAGATCAATAGGAATTGTTCAAATGAAGTGATGTTTCAACTAAATTTCAAAATATCCACAATCCAAATTGACGAAAAAATGTCCCGCAGGTTGGCTGCGGGACATTTTCTGTCTATTTACTTTCCGTTCGAGGCCTCATTCCCAGGGTGGAACCCTACATAAAGATAAAAAAAAATAAAACAGATTTGCACAGATTATTATTTACCCCAGTCCCTGGGAATATTCCGTGAAAATTCCGCAACGATTAATAGAATACTGCGCCAGGATAAATCTAAACAGCAATTAATCCTTTCGTCTTCATTAATTTACCAACATAGGTTGACATGCCCTCTGCCTTGGGGTATCCTTCCCCTGTCCGGGTGGGTCCGGCGCGGCGGAGCCTTCTGAACCCCGTCAGATCCGAAAGGAAGCAGCGGTAAGAAAGTGCCTCCGGGTGCCGCCGGGTTACCTACCCGGACATTTTTTATTTGCACTATAATCACCCCATGTTCCTTCCGACAAGCCCCGAAGAAGTCAAACGCTTGGGCTGGGATGCGCTCGACATCATCCTGGTGACCGGCGATTCCTATATTGACAGCCCCTTTATCGGTACCGCCGTCATTGGGAAAGTGCTGCTCAACGCCGGTTACCGCGTCGGCATCATCGCCCAACCGGACTCGAAAACGGTTACCAATATTTCCCGCCTTGGCGAACCGCACCTGTTCTGGGGAGTGACGGCCGGCAGCATCGACTCGATGGTCGCCAATTACACCGCTCTGAAGAAACCGCGCCGCAGCGATGACTACACTCCTGGCGGCGAGAACACCCGCCGTCCCGACCGGGCCACTATCGTCTATGCCAACCTTATCCGGCGCTATTCCAAACAACTCCATCCGGGTCAGCCCGCCCGCCCCATTGTCCTGGGCGGGATCGAAGCCAGTTTACGCCGTGTGGCCCACTACGATTTCTGGGATAACGCAGTCCGGCGCTCCGTCCTGTTCGACGCGAAGGCTGATTACATCCTGTATGGGATGGCCGAAAAAGCCACCCTGGAATTTGCCGCTGCCCTGCGTGACGGAAAGGACCCCCATCAGGTTCGCGGCCTGTGTTATATCGCCAAAGAGAAGCGCGACAGCTATCTTGAATTGCCGTCCTATGAAACAGTCGCGGCTGATAAGCTGGCTTTCATCGAGATGTTCCACACCTTCTACAAGAACAACGATCCGGTCAGCGGGCGCGGACTTTACCAGAAACATGCTGACCGGTTCCTGATCCAGAACCCGCCAGGTCCCTACCAGACCCAGGCCGAACTGGATGCCGTCTACGCCCTCGATTTCGAGCGCGCCCAGCACCCTTATTATGAAGTGCAGGGCCAGGTCAAGGCGCTGGAGACCATCCGCTTCTCGATCTCCACCCACCGTGGCTGTTACGGCGAGTGCAACTTCTGCGCCATCGCAGTCCACGAAGGCCGCACCGTCCGTTGGCGCAGCCAGAAGTCCATCCTGGACGAGGCGGAGCGACTCATTGCCCATCCTGACTTCAAAGGCTCCATCCAGGATTTGGGCGGACCGACCGCCAATATGTACGGCTTCGAGTGCGACAAGAAACTCAAGAACGGCGCCTGTCCGGCCAAGCGCTGTCTCTTCCCGGAGATCTGCCCCCTGCTGGAGGTGGATCACCGCCCGCAGTTGGAACTGCTCCGCCAGGTCCGGAAGTTGCAGGGGGTTAAGAAAGTGTTTGTTGCCTCTGGCCTGCGCTACGACATGGTCCTGGGAGACGCGGTTTGCGGCGAGGACTACCTGCGCGAGATCGTCGAACATCACGTCTCCGGCCAGCTAAAAGTGGCTCCCGAACACACCGAAAACAATGTCCTCGACCTGATGGGCAAACCAGGACCAGACTCGTTGCTGAAATTCAAAGACAACTTCGACCGCCTGAGCCGTGCGGTGGGCAAACCCCAGTTTCTCACCTACTACATCATCGCTGCCCACCCCGGTTGTAGTGCCCAGGATATGGTCCGTCTGAAACACTTTACCAGCGAGAAACTGCACATCAACCCGGAGCAGGTGCAGATCTTCACCCCCACCCCCTCCACCTACGCCAGCCTGATGTACTACACCGAACTCGACCCCTTCACCCGTCGTCCAATCTTCGTCGAGAAGGATCCCCTGCGCAAAGAACATCAGAAGGATATTGTCACCCGCAAACCGGCCGTGGAGTATTCGTAAGAGCAATCACCACTCGGGGGCCGAGCTGGGAAATTCTTTTATAAAACTTCATGAATTCGTGTTGAAAGAGGTTTTGGATTTGGACTCATTCTTCGCCGTAACTGCCCCCGGACTGGAATCCTTCACCGCCGCAGAACTACGCCAGTTGGGGTCTTCGACGATCCCAGGGCAACTCCTTGAATCTGTCGGGGAAGAACCCGGCGGCGTTCTCTTTAAAGGTAACCTGGCCGCTCTCTATCGTGCCAACCTGCACTTGCGCACCGCCAGCCGCATCTTGGCCCGACTGGGTAATTTCTTCCACGCCACCACCTTCCCCGAACTCCAGCAGCGCCTGGCCCGCCTGCCCTGGGAACGCTTCCTCACCCCGGGGCAGCCTGTCGCCATTCGCGTCACCTGCCACAAATCGAAACTCTACCATTCTGACGCCGTCGCCCGCAGCGTGTCCGCCGCCCTGGCGGAACGGTTGGGGCAGGTCTCCCCTCTTCTCAAAGCCGACGAGGAGTCCAACCAGCCGCCGCAATTGGTTGTTGTCCGTCTGGTGGATGATAGATGCACCGTCAGCCTGGATTCATCCGGAACGCTCCTGCATAAGCGCGGCTATCGCCAGGCAGTGGCTAAAGCCCCCCTGCGCGAGACCCTGGCTGCTGCCCTGCTGATGGCTTCCGGCTGGGATCTGTCTTCCCCGTTGCTGGATCCTTTCTGCGGCTCCGGAACGATCCCCATCGAAGGCGCCCTGATGGCGCTCCATATCCCGCCTGGGATCGATCGCAGCTTTGCTTTCATGGACTGGCCTGGGTATGAAAAAGCCCTCTGGCAAGCCATCCTTGCAGAAGCACCCGCTCGTCCCTCGGAGATTCCCATCCTCCAGGCCTCCGACCGTGACGCCGGTGCGATCAAAATGGCGCAGGCCAACGCCCAGCGCGCCGGTGTAGCTGATTTCATCGAGTTCAGGTGCCAGGCTGTTTCTTCCATCACACCGCCACCCGGCCTGGGCTGGGTGGTCACCAATCCTCCCTATGGAGTGCGCGTCAGCGAAGGTACGGACTTGCGCAATTTGTACGCCCAATTCGGTAATGTGTTGCTCCAGAATTGCCCCGGATGGAACCTTGCGGTATTGTGCAACGACCGGGTCTTACTCGGCCAAATGCAGGTCAAGCTGGATACGTCACTTGCGCTGGTTAATGGCGGGCTGCGGGTAATGGTGGGGAAAGGTCGAGTAAGGAGAAAATAACCAGCTCAGGTTAACAAATCCGGGAGTGGACCTGACGTTCCAAAAATAAAGATGGTCTCACCTGGTTTGAACCGGCAGTTTTTCTTTCCCGGGCTTCCCCTAGCTGATATAATTCCCCCGTTACCTCTTACTACAGGAGTATCCTTATGTCATTTAAAATCACATTTGGCACCGACGGCTGGCGCGGCGTCATTGCTGAAGAATATACCTTCGACAATGTCCGCCGCTGCGCCCAGGGTTATGCCGCGTACATGCTCGAAATGGGCCGCAAAGGCCAGTGGATCATTGTGGGGCACGACAAGCGTTTCGACAGCGAGTACTTCGCCGCCGCGGCCGCCGAAGTACTGGCGGGTAACGGCTTCAAGGTCTACCTGACCGACAGTGCCACCCCCACACCCGTGATCGCCTTTGCCGTCGTCAATAAACATGCCTGCGGCGCAGTCAACATCACAGCCTCCCACAACCCCGCCACCGATAACGGCTTCAAGGTTCGGAATGAAACCGGCGGGGCGATCGACCCTCAAGGTCTACTCAAGATCGAATCCCTCATCCCGGATAACCTCGCCGACGTTAAACGTTCCAATTTCGACGCCGCCACTAACAGCGGTGATATCGTTAAGTTTGACGCCCATAGCCCCTATATCGAACACATCAACAAACTGATCGACCTCCAGCCCATCAAGGACGCCGGCCTGACCGTGATGGTGGATGTCATGTGGGGCAACGGTGCCGGGTACTTCCCCCGCCTCCTGGCAGGTGGTAAAACGAAAGTACTCGAGATCCACAACCAGCGGAATCCATCCTTCCCTGAAATGAAACGCCCCGAACCAATCCCACCGAACATCAACATCGGGCTGAAGGCCACCGTGGACAACCATGCCGATGTCCTGCTCATCACCGACGGCGATGCCGACCGCTGCGGTGTCGGGGACGAAAACGGTGAGTTCATCAACCAGTTGCGGGTCTTTGCTCTTCTGGCCTACTACCTGCTCGAGGTGCGTGGCGAGCGCGGCACCATCGTCAAGACTCTTTCCACCACCACCATGCTCAACAAACTGGGTGTGCTTTACGGCGTTCCGGTCATTGAGACCGGTGTGGGTTTCAAATATGTGGCTCCCAAGATGACCGAGACCAATGCTCTTATCGGCGGCGAAGAGAGCGGTGGCTACGCCTTCCGCGGCAATGTCCCCGAACGGGATGGCATCCTGGCCGGACTTTATATGCTCGACTTCATGGTCCGCACCGGGAAAAAGCCCACCCAACTGCTCGAAATGCTGTTCGCCAAAGTCGGCGAGCACTTTTATGACCGTATTGACACCCCCTTCAAAGGCGACCGTAAAGACCGTGAAGCCATGATCCTGAAAGCCAACCCCAAAACCATTGGCGGTCTTAAAGTGACTGAACTGGTTACCATTGACGGCTTTCAATTCAAACTCGAAGACGGTGGCTGGATGCTCATCCGCTTCTCTGGTACCGAGCCGATCATGCGCGTCTATTGCGAGACGACCCATAAGGATAAAGTGCAGGCGATTTTGCAGGATGGGCTGAAGGTGGCTGGACTCGAATAGCGTTCGCGCCTTGGCAGGTTGATAGATTAATTCCCGCCCGCCTGCAACTGGTAAACGTGCAACGTGCTTACGGACACCCACTGCCATTTGGATTTGGAACAATTCGACGCCGATCGGACCGAGGTACTGCGCCGCGCCGAACAGGCGGGTCTCACCCGTATCCTGGTCCCCGGTATCAGCTTTGCCTCGAGCTTGTCTGTTGTTAAACTGGCAGAGAGCCATCCGGTCTTATTTGCCGCTGTTGGCATACACCCCACGGAAGCCTCTGGCATTTACTGTTCAGCCTTGAACGATCTTCGGAAATTGGCACATCACCCCAAAGTGAAAGCCATCGGCGAGATCGGCCTGGATTATTATTGGGACTCTGTCCCCCGCAACCAACAGCAGGAAGTGCTGAAAGAACAACTGGCTCTGGCCGCTGATCTCCAACTCCCGGTCGTGATTCATTTCCGCGAAAAAGACGATGCAACTGGCGGAGACTGCGCTTCTGATTTGATGAAGATCCTCGAGGAATGGAGGGCTGGCTTAGAGCGCGCAAACAGACCGCTAGCCAGAAGGCTGGGAGTACTGCACTCCTTCTCCGGATCTCTTGATATGGCACGCGCGGCCATTCGCCTCGGTTTCTACTTGGGTGTAACCGGCCCCATCACATACCGCAAAGATCGCCAGGGACTCATCGCCAGCCTGCCTCTTAATAACCTGCTCATCGAAACCGACGCACCGTTCCTCACCCCGCTTCCCCATCGAGGAAAACGCAATGAACCAGCCTTCGTGAGCCTGATTGCTGATAAAATTGCTTTTGTATGCTCATGCACAACTGAGCAGGTTGCCAGAGCAACCTGCAAAAATGCACAGCAGCTTTTTGCCTGGGAATAATGGTTTGAAAACTGCCTCATTTTTTACACCCGTTCAGGAAGGACTCCAGGAAGTTGAAGCGCTCCTGCGCTCCCAATCCGTTGGCGCGCACCCCGAGCTGGGAGCCGCGCTCGAGCATTTGATTTCTGCCGGCGGTAAACGCTTTCGCCCGGCGCTCGGCCTGCTCACCGGTCAGATGCTGGGTGGATCTCATCAAAAACTGGTCACCCTGGCTGCCGCAGTCGAACTGCTGCATACCGCCACCTTGGTCCACGACGACCTGATCGACGGAGCCCTTTTGCGGCGCGGCAACCCCACCCTGAACGTTCAATGGTCGCCCCCAGCCACAGTCCTGACCGGTGATTATATCTTTGCCCGGGCTGCCAAACTGGCCGCCGATACCGACCACCTGCCACTGATGAAACTCTACGCAGAAACATTGGCGGTTATTGTCAATGGCGAGTTAACCCAGCTATTCACAGCCCGCGGCCTCACCAGCCGGGAAAATTATTACAAGCGCATCTATGCCAAGACCGGCTCGCTGATCGAATTGACCACCCGCGCCGCCGCCATGATCAGCCGGGTGGACGGAACAGTGGTCGAATCCATGCGGTCATATGGTTATAACCTGGGTATGGCATTTCAAATCGTGGACGATGTTCTGGATTTTACCGGCGAACAGGAAGAGGTGGGTAAACCGGTTGGTTCGGATCTGTTACAGGGCCTGGTAACTCTCCCGGCAATTTATTACGCCGAAGCCCACCCCGACGACCCGGATGTCATCTGCCTCACCAGTGGGTGTTACAGCGAACACGAACGCATGGAACGCTTGGTGCAGACGGTCCGCAAGAGTTCCGGAGTAAAGAGATCGCTGGAAGAAGCACAGGGATACATCCAGAAAGCACTCCAGCTATTGGCTGGGATGCCAGACAGCGTAGAGTGCCAGGCGCTGCACGACCTGGCGTGCTATACCGTCACCAGAAAGATCTAGCGAGCCAGTTCATCCGCTATCATTCGTAAAAACGTCTCAACAACCCGGGGGTCGAAGAGTATCCCACTATTCTCACGAACAAACTCAGCCGCTGCAGCCTTCGTTGTGGCTTTTCGGTAGGGGCGGTCAGATATCAAGGCATCCCAGACATCCACCACTGCAAATATACGTGCCGCCAGAGGAATTTGTTCTTTGGGTAAATGGCGTGGATAACCAGAACCATCCCAACGTTCGTGATGGCCATAGGGAATATCAAGCGCCTGTCGCAGGTAAGTAATGGGCGAAAGCATCTCATATGCAAATTCAGGGTGGCGGCGCATGATGACCCATTCTTCTTCGGTCAGAGGGCCGGGTTTGTACAGGATGCTATCAGGAACACCCATTTTTCCAATATCGTGCAGGAGTGCGCCGCGCCGGATTTGGACCAGGTCGGTCGTACCAATGCCCATGATATCAGCCAGTTGTACGGTCAATTCAGTAACGCGCAGTGTATGGCCTTCTGTTTCCTGGTCTCGCAAGTCCAGCGCCCTTGACCAGCCTTCAATGGTCGCGTCATATGCCAGGGAGAGGTTTAAGTTTGTCTGCTGTAGTTCTTCGAATAAAACCGAGTTATCAATGGCAATAGCTGCTTGCCCGGCAAGAGTCTCTAGGAAATTTCGCCATTCCATATCCGGTTCTGTCGGACTGCGATGGTATGTTTCAAGGACACCTTTAATCTGCCCTTTGGCGATGAGCGGAACGCCAAAGTAAGTCACGAACCCTTCTTCAGGCAGCGACTGACCATGTTGGAGCAATTTACTGTCGCTCAGGTTGGGAATATGGATGATTGAGCGGGTTCGGATCGCTTGACCGGCAAGGCTATCGCCGATGTACAGGCGGGTGTTCTTGAAAACATCGGAGTGGAAACCGGAACTGGCAGCATGGTAAAGTGTCTGGGTATTCGGATTGATGAGCAGGATGTTGACAGCATCCACTTTTAACTGGGAGATAATATGGTCGATCAAGATACCCAGTGTCACCCGCAAGTCGAGGATGGTGTTGATTGCCATGTCAACCGCACGTAACGAAGCCAGTCTCTGCAACTGGCGCTCGGTCTGCTGGTGAAGATCGGCACGACGGATGGCATTACCAGCCATTTCGCTCAGGGTGACCAGCAGATGCACCGCGTCCGGTTGAAGTTGGCGGGGTAACTCGACTGATACAAACAAAACACCGATGGTCTCCCCCACAGTCCGGATCGGAACACACACCCCACCCCAACCGGCTGGAAGTTGTTCACGAATATTTTCGCTGGTCAGGGGGTCAGTTGCGAATTCTTTTGAGATACTCGCCTGCCCGGTCTTGAAGACAGTACCGGCAATTCCCTCACCGGGTTTGACAGGTGCCTGCTGGATCGTTCTGAACCAACCGCGGGCAATCTTTTCCACCAATACGCCGCCCACTGGGTCGTAGAGCCAGATCACTCCTGAGTTGCTTCCCAGGACTTGAAGGGTTTCATCCAAAAGACTGGGCAGCATATCGTCAACTGTTTGGGCAGCTCGTAAAACCGTCGAAATATGATGGACCGCTTCAAGTTCCTTCAGCCGCAGAAGGGTTTCGGCATAAAGCCTCGCATTTTCTATGGCCACGGCGGCGTGTGCTGCCAGCATTTCCAACAAGGATTGGTCATCGTCAGAATACGCATGGGGCTGGTAGCTTTGGACTGACATCATGCCGATCACTCTTTCAGCCAGGCGCAAAGGAACTGCCAGGATCGACCGGACCTCATCTTCTACACCGAAGTGAACAGTGCCAGGGATTGGTTCTACCATCAAATCGTTGGTGATTACTGGTTTGCCTGTTGAGATCACCAGCCCGGAGAGCCCGCCACCGGCAGGAGCGCGATCCACCTGCCAGCGTCCGCCCTTGTCCACCAGATAGACACCGACAGTCTCCTGGTTTTGCTCGTCTAACAATGTGATCACAAATGCTTCCGCTGGCATCAATTGCACTGCCGCTCGATGAACCGCCACGTAAACCTTTTCCGGATCCTGGCTGGCTTGAGCGATCTCCTGGCTGGCGCGGTGCAGGATGGCACGTCGTTCCGTCGCCTGAATTGCGTCTTTGTACAGACGGGTGTTTTCAATTGTCGTAGCTGCCTGGCTAGCGAATGCACTGACCAGGCGGACACTTTCTTGAGTAAAGAAATCTGGCTTTTTGCCATCGATGGCCAGGATCCCGATGACGCGATCACGAACGATCATCGGCACACCCAACCACGAAAGAATATGATTGTGAGGTTTTTGACGAAAACTGGGATATTGTTGTGGAGCATTCCCCAAGATCAAAGGGGACCGTTGCTGGACGACCAGTGTGTTCGGATTATCGCCGGGGATGGGGAAGCGCATACCAAGTATGGCAGATGGGTCTGCCCAGCCTTGTCCACCGACGATCTCCAAATAGTCATCTTTCATGATGAGTACCGAGGCGCTGTCATAAGGGACAACACGGGCAAGTTGGTCCAGGATGAGTTGAACCGCGTGACTCTGATCCAAGGTGGAAGCAACCACTGCAGCTGCTTCACGGAGAGTTTCAGATTCCTGGAGGCGGCGTTGTTCAGCTTCATATAAGCGGGCATTCTCGATCGCAATTGCCATCTGCTGAGCCAGTAACTGGGCAACGCGCACATCATCCTCTGAAAAGAAAGCGAGCTTGATACTGTCGGCCATCAGCACACCGATCATGCGCTGGCGGGCAATGAGTGGCACCGCCAGAAACGAGCGCACGTGTTTGGCACCGGGAACCCAAATCCACCCCGGATACTCCCTTACGTCGGCGATGATAAGCGGGTTGAGGTCTTGGGCCATCTGTTCCAGGATGGGACTGGCTTTCAGTAGTTTATTGGCCGCCAGGCTTGTCCTTTTTTCCTTAACGTAATCCATGCCGGCAATCAAGTCCGGCTGTCCCTGGTCTCCCAGAAGGAGCACCGACGCTGTATCGAAGGCGAATAGTTGTTTAAGCTGATCCAGCATTCGCCTAACAACTTCATTGACATCCAGGCTTGCGGATACAACTTGAGCCACCTGGCGGAGCGTCTCGGCCTCCTGGCGGCGGCTGTGCTCTGAATCAAACAAGTGCAACTTTTCAATCGTAGTTGCAAGCGTACCAGCGATGGTATTGAGCAAGAGCTCATCATCTTCGCTGAAGAAGTTGAGTTGACGGCTTTCGGCATTGATCACACCGATCACCTTCTCACCCACTTTGATTGGAACGCATAATTCAGATAGGGTTTCGGGGACGGAGCTCAAGTAGTGTGGATCATTCCGTACATCCGGAGCCCGATACGGCTCCCCGGTGGAAGCGACATACCCCATAATCCCTTCTGAAAGTGGGATGGTGGCCATCGCTTCAAAGGATTCGCCTTGATATGAAGAATGGGGTCGTAATACCTGACGTACCTGGTCAAACAAAGCCACACCAAAATCATCCACATAAACTGAATCGCCAATAATCTTGGTTATCTGCTCGATCAATTGATCAACACTGGTTGCCCGTGCGGAAGCCATTGAAACGGTATGCAAAACGGTTAATTCCTTCACCTGCCGCTGCAAAGCATCGTCAGCCTGTTTGCGGCTGATCGCAATTGCTACCTGCGTAGACACAAACTCAAGCATGTGTTGATCGCGTTCACCGTATGCATCCGGATCGGTATAATGCTGAACAACCATCACGCCGATTGTTTTCCCCTCAATTACAAGCGGCACACCCAGCCAAATCGCAGAGGGCACTCCAAGCAGTTTTACTGCACCCTGTCGCTCCAATTCGTCATGAATCGCTTGTGTACATAACAAGGATTTGCCGGTCCTCAAGACATAGGCAGTTAATCCTTGTCCGGGCTGAATTTCATTCAGATATGGCTCATCCCGGTCATCTTTAAAATAGGGAAAGCGCATTACATTATGGTCTGCATCAAAAAGTGTGATATAGAAGTTGTTGGAAGGCATCACCGATGAAATAATTGTATGGATCTTCGGAAACAGGTCTTTTAATGACTTGGTTGTCTCGGTCGCAATGGCAATCCGGTATACTGCTTCCTGGAGATCTTGCGCCTGTTTTCGTTCGGTAATGTCGCGGAATAGAACCAGCGACACCAATGAATCCTGAAAATGGATGGGCGCTGCCGTCACGTCCACATCAATGCTTGTTCCATCAACGCGGATAAATTTTTCCTCTGTGACAGGAACAACTTTTCCCCCAATAATTTGCTGTCGGGTGCGCTTCATAACCATTTTACGATAATCCGGGTGGACGAAATCCAACATTGGCCTGCCAATAATATCTTCCGGCTTTACTGCTCCCAAGAGTTTCATTGCAGCTGTATTAACCAGCAGGATCTTTCCAGCGCCATGGACGGCTATCGCATCGGGGGAGAGGTCAAACAACTGGCGGTAGCGTTCTTCGCTTTCCGCAAGAGCCATCTCAGCCTGCTTGCGTTCTGTAATATCGAACATGATCCCTTGCCAGAATGATGGACGGCCAGATTGGTCGGGTATCAAGACAGACTCATCCCGGATCCAGACAATTTGTCCGCTACTGGAAGTCAATCGATACTCAGCGGTGAATGGCTGACCTGTTTCATAAGAAAGGTTATATTCGTTTAATACTCGCTCACGATCCTCCTGGTGGATCACCTTGGTCCACAAGTCGTTGTTGAGCGACCATTCATCCGGGTCGTAACCCAGTATCGTTTTGATTTGTGGGCTGATGTAATGAGTCAGACCCATATGTTCTGCTGAATCAGAATAAACAATGGCAGGTATCTGTTCCACCAGGGTTCGAAAACGCGCCTCTGCCTCTCGTAGTGAATCTTCCGCCCGCTTGCGCTCACTCAACTCCGACTGGAGTTCCTCGACGAGCCGTGAATCATGAACTACGCTCGCAGCTTGCCCCGCGAAGAGTAACAGGAGGCGCCCGTCTGCTTCGGTGAACTTACATGGCACATCTATGGTGTCGTTGACACCCAAAACCCCGATCAACTGGCCGCCAAAAAGCATTGGTACTTCGATTACAGCATGATAGGGGATATTTTGAAAAATGGGCGAACGTCCATTCCAGGTGCTGTAATCGTCAACGATAAGCGCCTGGCGGGTTTGCGCCACCCAGCCTGCCATGCCTTCTCCCATCTTCAAGCGTGTACCGAGGGTGGCGGGGAAACCCAGTTCGATCGTCAACTCAAGATCATTCGTTGATGCATCGTAAAGATAAATGAAGCCATACGGTGCTTTGAGCAGGGTTAGGGAACGTTCAACGATCGTACGCAGCAGGGAGAGTAAATCCTGCTGTCCGGTCAGATCGAGCGCATTTGCCTGGAATGCAGCCAGTTCTTCAGCCCGTTTGCGCAGAGCCAGATCCACCTGTTTCTGTTCGGTGATATCCAGCATCACCCCCTGCCAGTAAAGCGGCTTGCCGTTTGAATCCTTCAGGAGGGTTGCTTCGTCTCGAACCCAAACAACCCGTCCATCACGGGCGATCAATCGGTACTCAACCAGGAATCGCTCACCGGTCCGGTTGGTCTCCAGATGTTCAGCTATAACCCTTTCCCGGTCTTCCGGATGAATAATATTAGCCCATAGTTCAGGATCAGCGATCCACTCTTCCGGTGTATATCCTGAAATCCTTTTAACCTGAGGGCTGATGTAAAGTGTTGTGCTCAGTTCATCGATCGCATCTGTATAAACCGCAGCCGGAATCTGCTCAATAAGGGTATGGAACTTAGTTTCGGCCTCCAGCAACGCCTGTTCAGTTTGTTTGAGTTCGGTGATCTCCACCATGACACCGGTCAATCCAACCACTTTTCCATTTTCCTGGATCAAACGGCTGGAGGTATGCACATAACGGATCTTGTTATCTTTATCAAGAATCCGAAACTCGTAGGCTTCTGGTTGACCACTTAGGGTGCGTTTAAAACTGTTTGTCAAGCCGGGTAAGTCATCCGGGTGGATAAAACGTTTAAAAGAACTACCAACGATTTGTTCCACTTTATATCCAGATAGAATTTCAATAACTGGATTTATGTATGTAAAGTGGCCTTGAAGGTCCAAGGTAAAAACAACCTCGTGCAAGTTATCAATCAAACCGCGAGAAATATCACCGGATCCTTGTTTATTCTCTCCCCGCTTCTTCGGCCGGGAAACTTCTTTCCCGGGACCTTTTTGGATAGGCTTTTTCACCATAAGGGAATCAGATGAAGCTCTTTTACTCATTAAATTTATTATAGGTGATATGGCCAATATTTGCAAAACGAGTTTGAGGTAGTTTTAGTACTATTTCGCCCACAAATAAAAACGAGCCAATTTCAGGCTCGTCTGGATCTGAGGCGACGACGGGGTTTGCAATGTCCCGTCCAGCGGGGAACCCGTGATGCAGCTCATCCAAGTTTGGTAATCCCACCAAGAACAAAAACGAGCCCATTTCAGACTCGTCTGGATCAGAGGCGTCGACGGGATTTGCGATGTCCCGTCCAGCGGGGAACCCGTGATGCAGCTCATCCAAGTTTGGTAATCCCACCAAGAACAAAAACGAGCCCATTTCAGACTCGTCTGGATCAGAGGCGTCGACGGGATTTGAACCCGTGATGAGGGTTTTGCAGACCCTTGCCTTGCCGCTTGGCCACGACGCCGGTCGTGGATTATTATAAATTGAGGATTGCCGATTGACAATCCGCAATCCTCAATCTTGAGAGCGGGCGATGGGATTCGAACCCACGACCTTCTCCTTGGCAAGGAGACGTACTACCACTGTACTACGCCCGCAGGTGGCCTTACCATCAGGCCGAGAGTGCCGAGAGCCAGGATCGAACTGGCGACACCACAATTTTCAGTCGTGTGCTCTACCAACTGAGCTATCTCGGCCTGGAAACGCTCTTTCAATTGAGCGGGTGAGATTTTACACGTAGAGAGGAAGATTGTCAAGCAAAGGTCAAAACACGTTTTACAATGATTTTACATCCCCGCCATATGCCGTTTACTTGACAGACCTACAATGCAATCATCAAAACCAAACGAATAAGGAGAAATAACATGTCCAAACTCATCCCGTTCTTTAAGAAATTTGCCTTGGCAGTTCTCGTCCTTGCCATTGGGCTGGCCGCCATACCCGCCGTCAGTGCCTCCGCGGCCGGTCTCCAGGACCAGACCACACCGCCTGCCAACCAACCCGCAGATAACGCGCGTTTGGAACAGGTCTGGGACCGAGCACAGTCTGTTTACCAGCGTCAGACCGACAGGTTTGCCAAAGCCGATGCCTTTATCGTCAGGGCCCAATCCCTGATTGACAAGGCCAATCAAAAAGGCTGGGATACATCCGCCGTCCAGGCTGCCTTGAATGCTTTGGCCGCTGTCATCCCTGCCGCGCAGGCTGCTCATGATCCTGGTGCTGCCATCATTGCCAGCCACAATGGCTTCGATACAAATGGTAAAGTGACTGATCGCGCCGCCGCAGTCGAGACAGTCAAAGCTCTCGCCCAGGTGCTAAAAGATACCCGTACCGCCATGGATGGCACCGGTATGGCCCTGCGCGAAGCTGTTAGAGCCTTCCGCGATGCCCACCAACCAGCCCAGGCTCCCACTGCCCCATAAAAAGTTCATTTTCCTCTCAACAGAGACACGGCTGGTTGCCGTGTCTCTGTTTGTCTTTTGCAGTAAAATCAATACAACCCGATCAAGAAGAGGCGAGTATGGATAAAAAAGTCATTACCAGCGATAAGGCCCCTAAAGCCATTGGCCCCTATTCCGTTGCCATTCGCACCGGTAACCTGGTCTTCTCTTCTGGCCAGCTTGGTCTGGATCCTGCCACCGGCAACCTTGTCCTGGGTGGGATCGAAGCGGAAACCCGTCAGGCGATAACCAATCTCCGTCACGTGCTTTCAGATGCCGGGTCCGGGCTGGAGGGGGTGATTAAAACCACAGTTTTCCTGAAAGATATGGCTGAATTTGTTAAAATGAACGCTGTTTACGCCGAGTTCTTCACCGAAAACCCGCCTGCCCGAAGCACCGTCCAGGCCGCAGCCCTGCCCAAGGGCGGAGCGGTCGAAATTGAAGCCATTGCCATTCTAAAATGACCTCCGAACTGATCCTCCTGGTTGACGACGAACCATCCATCGTTCAGCTTGCCCGCATGTACCTGGAACGCGAGAACTTCCGGGTGGAATCAGCCGGGGATGGCGAGGAAGCGATGGAGTCCGTGAAGCGTCTTAACCCGGCCTTGATCGTCCTCGATGTCATGATCCCCAAACTGGATGGTTTTGAAGTCTGCCGGCGCCTGCGCGCCGGAGATAATCCAGTTGCAATCATCATGCTGACTGCCCGTGACGAGGATATCGATAAGATCCTGGGCCTCGAGCTGGGCGCTGACGATTACATGACCAAACCATTCAACCCGCGCGAATTGGTTGCGCGTGTCAAAGCCATCCTGCGCAGAGCCGAACGTACCACCCAGGCCGGTACATCCATTCACGTTGGCGACCTCGCAATCGATACCGGGCGCCGCGAGGTCCATATCGGTGACCGAACCCTTGACTTGCGCACTCAGGAATTCGAATTATTGCTCATCCTGGCCGGGCAGCCGGGGCGTGTTTTCACCCGCGAACAACTGCTCCAGCAAGCCTGGGGATTCGACTTCTTCGGTCAGACCCGTACAGTGGATGTCCACATAGCCCACTTGCGCAGGAAAATGACAGGCGGTTCGGTCAATATCGAGACTGTGACTGGCATCGGTTATAAACTGGTGGATTAATGTTCTCCTCCCTTCGTTCGCGCCTCTGGTTAAGTTACGCCCTGGTCACCGCCGCTGCGTTGTCAGTGGTCGCGATCGTCCTCTTTATTTACATTATTCAGAACCCATCCACATACCGCCAGGCAAGTACAAGGTTGACAGTGGTTGCCTCACTCTTGCATAAGGATGAGACAGAATGGACCAATCTATCCACAGCTGATCTTCAGGCACGCATCGAACAGGTTGATCAAGCCTACTCCACCCGCATTATCCTCTACAGTGCAAACCGCAAGTTGATTAATGATTCCCGAACAGCTTTGCAACCTGCGCTTTCATTGCCTCGTTTTCCCCGCCTGCGGCCATATTCGATTCTCCGGGACCAAAATGGAAATTACTGGCTGTTTATGCTGCGTCATTTAAATGATGGCCGCTGGCTCCTGCTCGGGGTACCCCGCCCGGCTGTGCCCTTACTGACCGTTTTAAGCGATGAACTGCTGCTCCCGGTCTTGGGAGCAGCCATTACAGCATTGGTCATTTCTCTTCTGGTTGCGTTCTGGCTGGCGCGTTGGATTGGCGATCCACTTCAAAGAGTGGTAATTGCTTCGCGGCGAATGCCATCGGTGGGGGCAAGGTCCATCGCACCCCGCGGTCCGCACGAGGTACAGGAACTGACGCGCGCCTTCAATGAGATGAACACACGCGTGCAATCCGGGCAAAAGTCGCAGCGCGAATTTGTTGCCAACGTCAGCCACGAACTGAAGACGCCCCTCACCTCCGTCCAGGGTTTCGCCCAAGCCATCCTGGATGGTACCGCCAGCACGCCTGAAGCCCAAAAACAAGCCGCCCAGGTGATCTTCAACGAATCCGGACGGATGCACCGCATGGTTCTAGACCTGCTCGACCTGGCCCGTCTGGATTCCGGGACGCTCGACCTCCAGCGTGCCTCGGTGGATATTGGAGCTTTGCTCAACAGCATCTCGGAAAAGTTCGCTCCGCAGGCACGCGACGGCAATGTGGATATTCGCGTGGAAGCCCCTCCTCTGCCAGCCATCACTGGAGACGGTGACCGGTTGGCACAGGTTTTCACCAACCTGGTGGATAACGCCTTGAAATTCACCCCTGCCGGGGGAAGTATCATCCTCCGCGCCGTGCAAACGGTCTCTGGTATTCAGGTGGAGGTGGCAGATACCGGTGCCGGGATTTCTCCTGAAGCTTTACCGCATATTTTTGACCGGTTCTACCAAGCTGATCTTTCCCGACCCGGTGGCCGAAAACACGGTGCCGGGCTGGGGCTGGCCATCGTCAAAGAGATTGTGGCAGCGCATGGTGGTAAAATAAGCGTTCACAGTGAGCCGGGGGCGGGCAGTACCTTCACCGTTAGCCTGCCGTTGACAACGCCCGAGGCAAGTACCGTTGTTTCCAAACCCCGTCCCGTTTGAGATTCGGGATGATATACCGGAACCGGGACTAACTCACGGAAAACGTAGTAACGATCTAGTTATTACTACAAAAACTACCATGCCTTCTGTCTCCATTATTATCCCCTGCTTTAACGAGCAAACGACCATTTGCAAACTGCTTGAGGCGCTCTTCGCGCAAACATTTCCGCTCCCCGACCTCGAAGTAGTCATCGCTGACGGTCTATCCACCGATGGGACCCGGGGAAAGATTGCCTCTTTTGCTAATTCTCATCCGGATCTCCACATCGCTGTAGTGGATAACCAGAAGCGCCACATCCCGACCGGCCTGAATTGCGCCTTGAAAGTAGCCCAGGGGGAGATCATTGTCCGCCTGGATGGTCATTCGATGCCCTTTCCCGATTATGTCGAGCGTTGTGTTGCCGACCTGGAAGCTGGCCTGGGGGAAAACGTGGGTGGCGTTTGGGAAATCCGTCCCGGGGCGGATACCTGGGTGGCAAAGGCCATCGCCTTGGCTGCCGGCCATCCACTGGGAGTGGGCGACGCACTCTATCGTTATTCAGGGAAATCTGCGTCAGTGGACACGGTGCCGTTCGGGGCTTTCAAACGTGAATTGCTGGCCATCGTCGGTTTCTTTGATGAGACTCAGCTCACCAATGAGGATTACGAGTTCAATGCCCGCATCCGCAGATCCGGTGGAAAAGTCTGGCTCGATCCGTCCATCCGTTCGGTATATTTCGCCCGGGCCACCCTGCCGGGACTGGCAAAACAATACTTCCGCTATGGGTTCTGGAAGTGGCGCATGGTACGGCGGTATCCCAACACTCTAATCTGGCGGCAGGCACTCCCGCCGCTGTTCGTGCTCAGTCTCATCGGGTTGGGAATCCTGGGAATCTTCCTGCCTCTCCTCCTGGTTCCACTGGCTGTGGAAATCATTCTCTACGCATTTGTACTTGCCGTCGCAGGGGTCCAGGCGGCAGTCACGCAGAAGAATTCTTCCCTGTTGGTTGGTCTCCCGCTGGCAATTGCCTGCATGCACTTTCTCTGGGGTTCGGGCTTTTTATGGAGTATGATTAAGGGAGTATTCACCAACTACGCCCCGGAGAAGAAATGATGCGAACGCTTTCACGTTCCAGACCGAATGGCTGGCGCGTTCGTCCGCGCGAGCAACGCACTATTCTGCTGATTGGCGACCTGTTTGTTTCGGTGCTGGCGCTTTTTGGCGGTTTATATTTCTGGGGCCAAAAAGACGCCTGGCTGAAATTCTCGCTGGATTTCCTGAAACTGCGCGTGCCGATCTGGTTCTACTTATTACCACTCATTTGGATGGTATTCCTAGTTGAACTCTACGACCTGCACCGAGCTAAGAATCTGCGTCAGACGGCTGGAGGAATTGCCATTGCCGTATTGGCAGGTATTTTTTTCTACGCCCTGGTCTACCTCATTTCTCCGAAAGATTCATTACCGCGCTGGGGCATCGGCTTTTTCCTGATTTTTGCATCCGTCCTGACCTTTCTCTGGCGTTTGACCTATATCCAGATCTTCACAGCTCAAGCTTTCCTGCGCCGGGTGTTGGTCATCGGGGCTGGAAAAGCCGGGGAAACGATCACACAGGCTTATAAAGCCCTGCGTCCCCAACCTTTTTTCCTGGTCGGTTTCCTGGATGACGACCCACAAAAGATTGGAAAAAAGATGGATGGATTCCCGATCCTGGCCGGGAACGACCATCTGCTTGAAACCATTAACGCAGAAGCCGTCTCTGAGATCATTATCGCCATCTCCGGCACGATGCAAGGTGGGACTTTCCAGGCCATCTTGGATGCCCAGGAGGCCGGGGTGGAAGTGGTACCCATGCCTACCATGTACGAGGAACTGCTTGGACGTGTCCCCGTCCGCCATCTGGAATCGGACTGGCTGATTCGTTCCTTTGTAGATGAGGCACGCGTCGGCGGTTTTTACGAGGCCGCCAAACGCCTGATCGATATCCTCGGCGGGCTGGTTGGGCTGGGATTTTGCATTGCCGTTTACCCGGTTGTCGCGATTCTAATCCTGCTGGAAAGCGGCCAACCGGTCATTTACAGGCAGGTCCGCTCCGGTAAGGGCGGCAAGTCTTACCTGATGAATAAGTTCCGCACCATGCACCAGGATGCCGAAAAAGACGGCAAAGTCCAACTCACACAGGAAAAGGACAGGCGGATCACGCGCTTTGGCAATTTTCTGCGGCGCACCCATATCGACGAACTGCCCCAATTTTTAAACGTGTTGCGTGGCGAGATGAGCCTTGTGGGGCCGCGTTCCGAACGCCCCGAATGGATTGCCGAGTTTCAGAAGCAAATCCCATTTTACCGGGCGCGCTTGCTGGTCAAGCCGGGCATTACCGGCTGGGCACAAGTCAATTACAGTTATTATGCAACGGTCGAAGAAATGGCCATCAAACTGGAATATGACCTTTACTATATCAAGCATCGCGATTTGCTGATGGACATGCTGATCCTGCTCCGCACCTTCACCCAGGTGTTGGCTTTCCGAGGCCGTTAGCTGATGCACACGCTCGTTACCGGCGGAGCCGGCTTCATTGGCTCGCATATCGTGGAGGAACTCCTGTGGCGCGGCGATACGGTCCGCATACTGGATAACTTCTCCTCCGGTACTCGTGCAAACTTGGAATCGTTTAGGGGCAATCTGGAGATCCTGGAAGGAGACCTGCGTGACTCTGGGGCTGTCAAAGCCGCTGTGCAGGATATGGAATTGATCTTCCACCTGGCAGCCTTTGTCTCTGTCCCACAATCCATGTTGGATCCGGAAACCTGTTTTTCCATCAATGTGGGAGGGACAGTGGCCTTGCTGGAGGCGGCCCGCCGGGCAGGAGTTAGCAAGGTGATATTATCCTCAAGTACAGCCGTCTATGGCGATACCGATGTTTTCCCGACGACAGAAGAAACACCGCTCCGTCCCCTTTCTCCGTACGCTCTGTCCAAACAGGTCAACGAACTCTACGCCCGCCTCTATACAGGCACCCTGGGCCTGCCGGTGACAGCCTTGCGTTACTTTAATGTCTATGGGCCTCGCCAGCACCCCGATTCAGACTACGCCGCCGCCATCCCCATCTTCGTGCGGAAGTTGGTGGCCAGTGAACCGATCACGATTTACGGTGATGGTAAACAAAGTCGTGATTTCATTTTTGTCAAAGATGTTGTGCGGGCCAACCTGCTGGCTGCAAAATCGGATTCGGCGGGCGAAGCCTTCAACGTTTGCACCGGACGCGAGACAACCCTGCTTGACCTGCTGGAAGAATTGAGCGAAGTCTCGCCGCGCCAGCCCGAGGTTCGCTTTGAAGCGCCTCGTCCGGGCGATGTCTACCGGTCAACCGGCAGTCCCGAAAAAGCGGCTGGTGGTCTTGGTTTCCGGGCAGGAACGTCACTGGCAGAAGGCCTGGCACAAACTGTAAAATGGATGATGAGTAGATGAGAGCAAAACCTCCTTTTCAGATCCGCAATCGTTATGTATTGCTGTTTGACATCGCCCTGACAATCCTCTCGGTTGTAGGGGCTTTTGCCCTGCGTTTGGATGATTATTTTTATCTATATCTTCCAGCCGTTTATTGGATGATCGCCATCAGCCTAGTTGTCAAGCTTGGCGTCTACTATTTCTTTGGCCTATACCGCCGCCTGTGGGCTTACGCCAGCATCAACGAACTCTTGCTGATCATTATGGCCGTATTAGCTGCTTCGATAGCCGTCTCGACCATCATGATGACGCTTCTATTAACCCACCTGCTTAACTTTCCCCGCATGGCCCTGGGAATCGACTTGTTGCTTTCGCTGGTCTGTATCGGTGGTTTCCGCTTCTCGATGCGCATCATCTCTGAAACACGCTCAGCCAGTGCCAAACCGCATGCCCGTAAAGCCAACAATGTCCTGGTGATCGGAGCCGGCGATGCCGGAGCCCTTGTGGTCCGTGAGATGCAGCGGAATCCGCAGCTCGGCTTGCACCCGGTGGGCTACCTGGACGATGATCCGGGCAAGCAGAAGCATCAGATCCACGGTGTGCCGGTGGTCGGTAAATTGAATGACCTTGGCCGCGCCCTGGGTAACCGCCCGGTGGATGAGGTCATTATCGCCATCCCCAGTACCGGCGGGCGTGTCATCCGAATGGTGACTGATATTTGCCGTCTGAAGGGCGTATCATTCCGCACCATGCCGGGTCTCTACGAACTGATCGGCGGCAAGGTTAGCGTAAACCGCCTGCGCGAAGTGGACATCACAGACCTGCTGCGGCGCGAACCGGCTCAGATCCAGAATGAATTGGTCGCATCAGTATTGACCGGGAAACGGGTGCTCGTCACCGGTGCCGGCGGCTCGATCGGACGCGAGATCTGTCGTCAGATCGCTCGCTGGGGGCCGCAGCTGCTCATCCTGCTTGGGCACGGTGAAAACAGCATCTTTGAAGCCATGCTCGAATTGCAGGAGGATTTCCCGACCTTGCCGATTCAGCCGGTGATCGCCGATATTCGCGACCTGCCGCGCCTGGAAGACATCTTTAAAAGTTTCCGCCCGCAGGTGATCTTCCACACCGCAGCCCATAAACATGTCCCCTTGATGGAGAGCAACGTTGAAGAGGCCATCACCAACAATGTGATTGGGACGCGCAACGTGTGTCAGGTAGCCTGTAACGCTGACGTCGAACGGCTTGTGATGATCTCCACCGATAAAGCCGTTCGGCCTGCAAACGTGATGGGCGCCACCAAACGCATCGCAGAGATGATCGTGCTGGATGCCGCTCACCGCAACTCTCGGGCTTTCTCCGTGGTCCGCTTCGGGAATGTTCTGGGCAGCCGCGGCAGCGTCGTCCCGAAATTCAAACGTCAGATCGCCCACGGCGGACCTATAACAATCACTCATCCCGATATGAAGCGATACTTCATGACCATTCCGGAAGCCGTTCACTTGGTTCTCCAGGCCTCTGCCATGGGTCAGGGCGGCGAGGTCTTCCTGCTCAACATGGGCGAGCAGGTCCGAATCCTGGACCTGGCCGAGGATCTCATCCGCCTTTCGGGCTTGGAACCCGGACGGGATATTGAAATCGCCTTCACCGGTATCCGCCCCGGAGAGAAATTGAGTGAAGACCTGTGGGAGGAAGGCACCGAGTATCAGAAAACAAACCACCCGGATATTTTCCGGGTTGAAGCCGAGGAGGCCTACATCCCAGCCGACCTTGCCCGTACCGTCGAGGAGTTGAACCACCTGGCTGGCGAGAGCGAAGCCTCAGGCATTATCTCCCTGCTGGATGAGATCATTCCCGATGCGAGTGTGATTTCCGCCCCGTCTCCGGAATTGAACCCGCCCGTCTGACCGCTGGAGACTATTTCAATGTCCGTGGTCAGTCTCTCCGAATGGAACACCTTCCTTGAAGAACACTCCGGCGCCCATCTGCTCCAATCGGGCGAATGGGGCGAACTGAAATCCGCTTTTGGGTGGGAGCCTGTCCATATCATCGAGGGGGAAACCGGAGCGCAAATCCTCTTCCGCCGCCTGCCGCTGGGATTCAGCTTTGCTTACCTGCCCAAGGGACCAGTGGGTGCCGCCGAACCCTTTCCCGGTTTCTGGCCTGCCCTGGATACAGCCTGCCGCTCCCGGCGGGCGGTTTTCTTGAAAGTCGAACCGCAGGGTTGGGAGGGTGAGGGTCAACAGCCTGTTTTCAAGAAACAGGCTTTCGTGAATAGCCCCCAGCATATCCAGCCGCACAGCACCCTGGTCATTGACCTGCACGGTTCCGAAGACGAAGTTTTCAACCGGATGAAGCCCAAGACACGTTACAACATCCGCCTGGCCGGACGCAAGGAAATCATGGTCCATTCTTCGCTCGATCTTGAGAACTTCTACCAGGTGATGACCGTCACTGGGCAGCGCGAGGAATTCCACGTCCATTCGAAGGAATACTACCGCCGGGCCTATGAAATCTTTTATCCCAAAGGGATGTGCGAACTTTTTATGGCTGATTTCCGGGGCCACACCCTTGCGACCCTGATGGTCTTCGCCTATGGAAAACAGGCATATTATTTTTACGGAGCCTCCTCCGACGAAGAACGCAATCGCAAAGCCACCTATCCCCTGCAATGGGAAGCCATCCGGTGGGCGTATGCCCGCGGCTGTGAAGAATACGACATGTGGGGCATCCCCGACGAAGCGAAAGACGTTGACATAGATGAGGCCGAGGCGCGCGAAGACGGCCTGTGGGGCGTTTATCGCTTCAAACGCGGTTTCGGCGGCGCCGTCAAACGCGCCCTCCCCGCTATCGATCGGATCTACAATCCCCTGCTCTACAAGCTTTACCAGTGGCGTTTCTCCGGTTCTACCGCGGACTGATGGCATGATATCTTTCACCGGCACTCCCCGATCCTGGAACGAACTTATCGCCAGCCTGCCCCACGCCCATCTCCTGCAGACCTGGGAATGGTCGCAGGTGAAAGCTAAATACGGCTGGCAAGCCATGCCTTTCATCTGGCCGGGTGCCGACGGAAGGCCTGTTGCGGCTGCCATGCTGCTCAAACGCACCATCCCGGTAGGTGGGTTTGCCAAAAAGATGTGCGTTTTGTACATCCCAAAGGGTCCGCTTATGAATTGGGAAGATGCTGCCCTGCGCCTGCGCGTGCTCGACGATCTGCGTGCCTATGCAAAACAACAGGGCGCCATCTTTATCAAAATTGACCCGGATGTGACCCTGGGGACCGGAGTTCCCAGGACAGAGCTGGCAGTCGAGTTTACCAGCGGACAGACTATCCAGTCCGACCTTGAAAGGCGGGGGTGGAAATTTTCGCAGGACCAGATCCAGTTTCGCAACACCGTCCTGGTTGACCTGACCCCTACCGAAGACGGGATGCTCGGCCGCATGAAGCAGAAATCTCGTTACAACGTCCGCCTGGCTCAGAAGAAGGGCGTCACAGTGCGGGCCGGGACGGTGGACGACCTGCCACTGCTCTACCGCATGTACGCCGAAACCTCGCTGCGGGACAGGTTCTTGATCCGGGAAGAAGGCTATTACCAGACCGTCTGGCGCTGTTTCATGGGCGTCCCGCCCTCCTCGTCCAGCCTTCAACCTTTCACCGAACCTCTGATCGCCGAAGCGGATGGCGAACCATTGGCAGCGGTGTCGATGTTTTATTTTGCCGGGCAGGCGATCTACCTCTTTGGGATGTCGCGCCAGGCAGCCCGCGAGAAGATGCCAAACTACCTGCTCCAGTGGGAAGCCATGCGTCGGGCAAAAGCCCTGGGTTGCCGGGTCTACAATCTTTGGGGTGCGCCGGACGAGTTTGACGAGAGCGACGGATTATGGGGCGTCTTTCGCTTCAAAGAGGGCCTGGGGGGATACGTCTCCCGCACCATCGGGGCCTGGGACTTCACTCCCAATCCGATGCTATATAAGATGTACACGGAACTGCTTCCGCGTGTGATGGACATCATGCGGGTCCGCGGCAATGCCCGCACGCGCCAAAATATAGGGGTATGACTTCACGTTCTTCTTATCTTCGCGGTGAAAAATGAATATACCTTTACGCCTTCGATTCGCCCATCTCCCCACCCCTATCGAATCGCTGCCTCGCCTGACGGCGGCTTTGAACGGACCAACCCTGCTCGTCAAGCGTGACGACCAGACCGGTCTGGCCTTTGGCGGCAACAAGACCCGCAAACTGGAGTTCCTGGTTGCCGAGGCCCAGGCCCAGGGCGCAGACACGCTGATCTCCGCCGGGGCCCTGCAGTCCAACCACTGCCGCCAGACTGCCGCTGCCGCGGCCAAATTCGGTTTTCACTGCATCCTTGTGTTGGTGGGACAACCCCCCGCTCAAGCCAGCGCCAACCTGCTGCTCGACCAGCTTTTTGGGGCGGAGATCGTCTGGACAGAAAAATCCCGCCGCGACGCGGTCTTACAGGAGACATTCGAGAAAAACCTCGCCCAGGGCAGGAAGCCCTATCTTGTCCCCTACGGCGGATCCAGTCCCACTGGGGCGCTGGCGTACGCCTTTGCGATGGAGGAATTTATCGGGCAGAAGGTGGCAGCCGATTGGATCGTCTTTCCCTCCTCCTCCGGCGGGACAGCGGCAGGATTGGTGTTGGGTGCGCGCCTTTTCGGTTACCAGGGTAAAGTCCTCGGCATCAGCATCGACGAGCCGCAGCGCCCGCTGCAGGAGCACGTGGCAAAACTGGCTTCCGAAACGAGCGAGCTGCTGGTACCGCATATCGAGTTCACCCCAGAGGACGTACTGGTCAATGATGAATATGCCACTCCCGGCTACGGCGTCCTGACCGGGGCCGAGCGTGAAGCCATCTCCCTCTTCGCCAAATATGAGGGCCTCCTGCTTGACCCGGTCTACACCGGCCGCGCCGCTGCGGGTTTGATCGACCTGGTACGCAAAGGGTTCTTCAAAAAGGACGAGACCGTCGTGTTTTGGCATACTGGCGGTCAGCCGGCTCTCTTTGCTGAAAAATACCAGCCCGAACTTCAATAAAAGTCCATTAGAAAGCCCTGTACTTTGACGGAGACTCAAAATGCTGGAGTCTCTGTATTGGTTAGATGCCAGAAAGAAAAGAAAGATGGAATCTTACCTGGCTGAAAGTGCCAGGCAAAACCTCGCTCTCGGCGGCGTCCCTTGCAGAGTACACCGTACCCAAAGGGTATCCCCTGCGGGACAACACCATTTGACCTCGGGAAGTACGTTCGTTAGGCGCCCTTTGTATCTTAAAACATTCGCCCGGCTCTTTCCAGAACCGGGCGAATAGTGTAGTTCGAAGGGGTTATTTGAGTGAGTAGCTTACACTGACGGTCACAGTGATCTCAGTCAATCCCGGCTGGATCGGAACGGAGGCGTTCGGAGCCGCAGAGGCTCCCCCGCCCCCCATCCCATAAGCATAGAGCGTGGGGGAATTGTCGGAATAGCTGACATTCTGGATCGGCCCTAAATTTACGCCCGCTGTCGCGGCAAGTTCAGAGGCCAGGTTGCTGGCATTTGCCATCGCCTTCTGGCGAGCCTCGGTCAGCGCCGCCGACTTATCGGCCACGTCGAAAGTGATGCTGTTGATATTGTTGGCACCCGCTTCGACGGCGGTGTTGAGCAGCTTACCGATCTTGGAAAGGTCCCGCACAGTGACGTAGACGGTGTTATCGACCGCATACACTGTGCCGGTCGACTGACCGGTGTTCTGGTCGTATGAGGTGGTGTTGTAGACGCTGAAATTACTGGTCTGGATATCCACCTCGGCGACGCCCGCCCCTTTAAGCGCATCCACCAGGGCCTGGGTCTGGGAGTTGTTGTTGTTGACCGCCGTGGCAATGACGGCATCCTGGTTGTGTACGCCAACGTAAATATAGGCGATATCGGGGGCCAGGTAGACCGTGCCATTCCCGCTGACAGCGAGGGTACGCGGCTGGGCGGCCGCGCTTCCGCAGGCGCTGAGTAACAGCGCCAGGACAGAAACAAGAGCGAATAGGGATAGTTTTGTACGCATAGGAAGCTCCTTATAGAGATGAGTATAGCCTTCTTATAACGCTGCGCAAGGGGAGTTTGTTCCCAGAGACAGGGGATCAGGGAATAAGAAAAATGTGGGAGGCGGTATCGGCGAGACTACATTAATGATCGCGCCATTTATGGTAAAGCGCGCTGTTTATTGCGTCGCATCATTAAGCGCATCCTACCCGAAGGGTATATTATCCCTGCAATGGGATAGAGGGAAATTGAGACTGTTCATAAAAAATGGCAATCCAGGACGGGTGAAAAGTCATATAATGAAATAAAATAATAAAACGGTGCCCAATGGACTTTAAGGATTATTACAATACACTCGGAGTATCGCCGGATGCCGACGAGAAAGCCATCCGGCAGGCCTTTCGCCAGTTGGCTCGCAAGGTTCACCCGGATGTAAACCCGGGTAACAAAGAAGCCGAAGAAAAATTCAAGACGATTAATGAGGCTTACCAGGTCCTTTCGGAAAAGGAGCAGCGCAGGAAGTACGATGAGTTGCGAGCTCAATACCTGCAGTGGCAGCAGACGGGCGGGGGCCAAAAGGATTTCGAATGGCAAAACTGGTCAGCTCAATCTGACCGGGCACCGCACGTCCAGTATGCCAATGCTGAAGATCTGGAAGACCTCTTCGGAAGCGCATCGCCCTATTCGGACTTCTTCACCCAAATATTTGGCCAGGCCCGCAAGAGCAGCAAAGGCAGCGGACGAGCTGCTCCATCCAGCCCACGCCGCGGGCGGGACGTCGAGTACGAAGTCCATCTGACCCTAGAAGAGGCTTTCCATGGCGCGCAGCGGCTGTTAGAAATGGATGGGCACCGCATCAAAGCCGGTATTCCCCCCGGTGTACGCATCGGATCGCGCGTTCGCCTGGCAGGCAAGGGAGAGCCAGGCCAGAATAGTGGGCCGGCTGGAGATCTGTATTTGATCGTGCACATCCTGCCGGATGAGATCTTCGAGCGCGAAGGGGATGACTTGCACCTGGATATACCGGTCGATATCTTCACCGCCATCGCTGGTGGTGAGATCCGCGTCCCCACGCTGGAACGGCCTCTGATCCTGACCATCCCACCCCGGACCAACGCCGGGCGGAGTTTCCGCTTGCGTGGCAAGGGCATGCCCCACCTGGGTGACCCAAAAAAACGTGGCGACATGTTTGCCCTGGTCAGGCTGGTGCTGCCCGACCCGCTGACCGACCAGGAGATCGATAGCATCCGCGCCTTGGCCTCCTCCCGGCCGAACCCTACTCAACCCCATCCCAAATGAGGTAAGTGTATGACTCCCAAAAATACAACCCAAAATCGCTATAGGTATGCTCCCTTTGCAGGCTATGAGACGCGCAGCCAGCGCCGTCTCGAAGATGACCTGGGGATCGATCAAGCTGCGGCTGAGGCGATCCTGCACCTGCGCAGCCAGGTCATTGAATTGCAGTCTCATATTCGCCAGCTGGAAGCCGACCTGGCCTCACACACTGCCAGTCAGCAGTTGCGCCTGGCTCGTTACCGCGAGATCTATTACGAAGCCACCTGGATCGACGTGGAATTTCCGGAATGAGAACAGCCTTTCGGGATGATTAAGGAGAAACCAATGCACCCGTCCATCCGCACCGATTCGCAAGCCTCTCCCTTGCACAAAGTCTTCCGCTTTCATAAAGGTGGATTCTATGAACCTCGATAAGTACACACAAAAATCCCAGGAAGCCTTACTTGCCGCCCAGCAGCTGGCACAGAATTACCAGCATCAGATCGTCGAACCCATCCACTTGCTGCTCGCCCTCGTTCAACAGCAGGATGGGATCGTCCGGGCGATCATCACCAAGGTGTCCGGCGGGACGCAAGCCATCCAGGAAGAATTGAGCAATGAGCTAGATAAAAGACCAAAGATCCAGGGTGCCAACCTGGAGGTCGGTTTATCGCCGCAGACGGCAGAAGTCCTGGCTGCTGCCGAACGCTACGCCAAGGGCATGCAGGACGATTATGTCTCAACCGAGCATATGCTTTTGGGTCTGGCTGATAGCAGTGAAAGCAAGCGCCTCTTCCAATTCGGTCTGACCAAGGACGCCATCCTGGCTGCTTTAAAACAGGTGCGCGGTTCCCAGCGCGTCACCTCACAGAATCCCGAAGGAACCTTCCAATCGCTGGAAAAATACGGTCTGGATCTAACCGCCATGGCCCGCCAGGGTAAGCTCGACCCGGTCATTGGGCGCGATGAAGAGATCCGCCGTACGATCCAGATCCTATCCCGCCGCACCAAGAACAACCCGGCTCTGATCGGCGAACCGGGTGTTGGCAAGACCGCCATCGTCGAGGGGCTTGCCCAGCGTATCGTTAACGGGGATGTCCCCGAGGGGCTCAAGCACAAACGTCTGGTAGAGTTGGATATGGGTGCTCTGGTGGCAGGGGCTAAGTATCGCGGCGAGTTCGAAGAACGCCTGAAAGCCGTACTGAAAGAGATCACCGAGTCTGAAGGGGAAATTATCCTTTTCCTGGATGAAATGCACACGGTCGTTGGTGCCGGCGCGGCTGAGGGCTCCATGGACGCCAGTAATATGCTGAAACCCATGCTGGCGCGCGGTGAACTGCACCTGATCGGTGCGACCACGCTGAACGAGTATCACAAATACATTGAGAAAGATCCCGCCCTGGAGCGCCGCTTCCAGCCAGTGGTGGTGGAAGAACCTTCCGTGCAAGACACGATCAGTATCCTGCGCGGTCTCAAGCAGCGCTACGAAGTCCACCACGGCGTACGGATCACCGATGCTGCCGTGCTGGCTGCCGCAACGCTTTCGCAGCGTTACATCAGCGATCGCTTCCTGCCCGACAAGGCCATTGACCTGATCGACGAGGCTGCCGCACGCCTGCGCACCGAGATCGATTCCAAGCCGCAGGCGCTGGATGAGGTTGACAGGCAGGTGATGCAGTTCGAGATCGAACGCCAGGCGCTCAAAAAGGAGCATGACCAGGCCTCAAAAGAACGGCTTGAGAACATCGAAAAAGAACTGGCCGACCTGAAGGAAAAATCACACGAACTCCAGGCGCGCTGGCAGACCGAGAAACAAGCCATTGCTGAACTACGGACAACCAAAGAGAAGATCGAACAAACCCACCAGGAGATTGAACACGCGGAACGGCAGGCGGATCTGGAAAAAGCCTCCCGTCTGCGCTATGGGACTTTGCGGGAATTGGAAAAGAAATTGGCCGATGAGGAACGCCACATGAAGGAACTTCAGGCCCAGGGAGGCATCTTGTTGAAAGAGGAAGTGGATGCCGAAGAGATCGCCCAGATCGTTTCCCGCTGGACCCACATCCCGGTCTCGAAGCTCATGGAAGGCGAGACCCAAAAACTACTGCACATGGAAGATCGGCTGCGTGAACGGGTGGTCGGACAGGAGGATGCCCTGCAGGCTGTCTCGAATGCCCTGCGCCGGGCTCGCGCTGGTCTGCAAGACTCGAACCGACCGCTGGGTTCATTCATTTTCCTGGGTCCGACCGGTGTGGGCAAGACCGAACTGGCCCGAGCCCTGGCTGAGTTCATGTTCGACGATGAACGGGCCATGATCCGCATTGATATGAGCGAATACCAGGAGAAACACACTGTCAGCCGTTTGATTGGAGCCCCTCCGGGGTACGTCGGCTACGAGGAAGGCGGCCAGTTGACCGAATCGGTGCGCCGCCGCCCATACAGCGTGGTCCTGTTCGATGAGATCGAGAAGGCCCACCCGGATGTATTCAATGTGCTCCTGCAATTACTGGATGATGGCCGCCTGACGGATGGTCAGGGTCGCACGGTGGATTTTCGCAACACATTGGTCGTCATGACCTCCAATCTTGGCAGTGAGTTATGGCTGGCCGGAAAGGCAGCCAGTGTAACCCGCGATGCGATCACGCAAGTCTTGCGAGCGCATTTCCGCCCCGAGTTCCTCAACCGCATCGATGAGATCATCATCTTCCATTCGCTCAGCCGCTCCGACCTGGTCAAGGTCGTGGATATCCAGCTCCGCCATGTTACTGCCCTCCTGGCGGAACGCGGCATCCAGCTGGTTATCAGCCCGCAGGCCCGTGCCTACCTGGCCGAGGTTGGTTATGATGCCGATTACGGTGCCCGCCCCCTCAAACGGGCCATCCAGCGCAAACTGCAGGACCCGCTGGCGGTTAAGATCCTGGGTGGCGAGTTTTATGAAGGCGAGACCATCCGCGTGGAACGTGGAAAGGACGGGTTGGCATTCACGGGACAGGCATCTGACAAACTTGTGGTTCCATAATGGAGAGTACCAATGCAGGCAACCCTGGGGGCAGCAGCTGCCAATGGTAAGCTGCATTTGCGCTTAAAACTGTCCCGGATTTAAGCTCATTGGATGAACCAATATAGTTACGGCTGCCATCTCGAAACATTACTTCCCCCCAAGGGTACTTCCGTAGTGAAGTAAAGGGGGAAGGCGCTATCTCTCCCTGTACTTTGAGCATCGGCTTGACAACATTATTGAGTACCTTACGATAGCATTTGAGTCACAGCCTGCTCAGCATGGATCTTGGTTGTATCCAGAAACGGAATGGTCTGCTCACTTGGATCGTTCATGTTCATAACGAAGGGTAATTCGGTTCCTCCCAGGATCAAACCTTCTATCCCTTGTTGTTTCTGCAATTCACTCACGATTAACAATAAGCGCTCGCGCGTCTCAGGCAAATAGATGCCATTCACCAACTCACTCATATATTTTTCGTGAATATAAGCCTGCGATTCCAAATCGGGTACAACCAGTGTAATTCCGTGTTTTGAGAACTCTTCAGAATAAAAATGCCCCTGCATTGTAAATCGCGTCCCAAACAAACCCATTTTCTTCAACCCAAGCGTCTGGGCAGCCAGGCAAGTCGCTTCCACAATGCTGATCAAGGGAATTTGTGACTGTTGCCGGATATCATTAAAAACAATGTGGGGTGTATTGGATGCCAATAATCCAAAATCTGCCCCAGCAATAGCCAGTTTTTTCACTTCCCCAACGAGATACTCTATTACTCTTGGAAATTCATTTGCTCCTATCAACTCTAACATCTTCTGCATGTCGATGCTGTTGATCAGAATCGGAGGATAACTGCCATCGCCTTTCCGGTCACGATAGGATTTTATGATCCAACGGTAATATTGAATGGTCGACTCGGGTGCGATCCCACCGATAATTCCAACGGTTTTCATCCTGATCATCTCCACGTGGATCCTTGGTTAACCTCCTGATCTTGTCCTTGAATTTTAATACCTGACTCTTTTCATTTTTTCATCCGGTTCATTGACCATCTTTAACTTTATTCGAACACCCATACTATAATGCTTTTGATTACACACACAGGAGTTAGTTACGATATGAATGCAAATGCCTTTCGCCATTTCTATGGCTATCATTTCACTGAAAATCGCAAAATATGGGATACATATATCACTTCATTATCCTATGAAAGGTTCACCCAAAATGTGGACTACTCACAAGGGTCTGTCCGAAACCAAATCGTTCATCTCATGAGCGTTGATGATACATGGTTTAGCGGATTGCGAGGCGTCGAAATCCCAGAACGGCTTAATCCCGTTGACTTTGACGATCGGAAGATCATTCGTACACACTGGGACAACGTTGAGCAAAATATGCGCGCTTATCTTGCAAAATTGCGGGACGATATGTTATTCGAAAAACCATTCGCAGATGGAGAAGACAAAGAGCTAATACTGTGGCAAGTGCTTCTCCATGTAGGTAATCATGGAACAGATCATCGTGCTCAACTTCTCAGGTTACTCAACGATTTGGGAGTCAAAACAGGGCCTCAAGATTACATTTTCTACGTCTATGATAACTTGTAGAACCTTTTCATATACACGCTCACCGCATGGATTCAGCGTCAGCCCCGCCCGTCTGCTGCGGGTCACACGTTCTTTGCAGGAGAGCCGGAGTCAGGCTGCAGGTCTTAAATACTCTATTAGTCTGAATTGATTATTTTGATCAGTAACAATGCTATGGGGATAAATCAGGTAGTAGATCGAATGCAACATCGGTCTTGAAATCGGCTTTGCACAGTGGATGCAACGCGCTGGATTACGGAATCTCCAATGACCGCCAACCGGTGCCGGAAGAAGCATCTTCTCGAAACGCCAGCGAGTTAACGGACTGAGTACCCAGGGCATTTTGCCTGGAAACATCACATCGAACACCGGATCGAATATACTCCAAACTAAAGTGAGAGTGCCCGAATCATTGTATAGGAATCCTTGGTCAGCAAAACCAGCATGATAAGCATAAGGCTGGTCAAAGAGAATATCCTTACCGCAATGCTTGCATTTGACAGAGAGTTTTTCAGTGGTTGATATGATTAAATACCTTTGCTAGCTGTCCGCCGCATGGGTCCAATGTCAGCACCTCTTTCTGCTGCGTGTCAGGCGCCGTTTATTGAAACGGTAATTATCGGGCCCACATATCCAGTGCACGCTGTGTCAGGCAGCGGTTATCGGTCGGACTCACACAGGGGAGGAACGCTTCAGGAAGGTCAGGGTTCGATCCCAAGCCAGGCTCGCTGCCGTCTGGTCGTACGCCTGCGGGCAGTCGGGTTCGAAGAACCAGTGTCCGGTACCGCCGTATCGGTGAAAACTTACCGGGCGGCCGGCATGCCTTAGGTTTGCCTCCAGGGCGTCGACGTTGGATTTTGGCTCGTACTGATCGTTCTCGGCAAAGTGACCGAGGTAGGCTGCTTTTGAGGTGCTGAAGTCGCCGCCCCCGGTCCCGTAAAAGATGACAACAGAACCGATGTGTTCGGGATTGGCGGTGGCGAGGTCCAGCGCATAATAGGCGCCCATTGAGAAGCCGATCACGGCAAGGCCGCGCTCGGCTGGCCCAGCCCGTTCGTTGAGGAACATTGTCGCCTCCGCGATGTCAGCCTTGGCTTGGATGTGGTTGGTGTCGAGAGCTTGGCCAAGTTTTTCCGCCTCGGTAATGTTGTCTGCGACCTTGCCATGATAGAGATCTGGGGCAAAGGCCACGAATCCGGATTCAGCCAGTCGCGTGCAGAAAGCCTTCATTGTGTCGTTCAGCCCCCACCAGGCGTGCAGGACCAATACTCCGGGTCCTTTGCCGGTGGGCGGGACGGCGAGAAAGCCCTCAGGTTGAGGATGGATCATGTGAACTCCTTATTAAGGGTGGTATGAATGGCCTGCCACATCAAAATCACGCACTTTCTCAAACTTTAATCCATTCTTCTCTTACATGGAATAGGCCCTCTGGAATTTCCCGAATTCTGTTTTAGAATTCTTCTTTGGATAAGCTTCAATTATCCCGGTATTTCTGTGCTTCCACCGGTCGCTTCCAGCATGGATCAGGGCGTCGGAGTTGGTTTCTGGATACTTAGGCAGCTTGCTGGAAAGGCGATATTGATTGGCTGGTTGATTTGTGTCACGTCGATGCTGATTTCTTCGTGCAGCACTTTCTTATTTATACTGTCGTGCATTTCCATCACCAGGATATATTTTACGATGTACTGCCCATCGATTGCCACCCAGTAATCCCCCTGGTTGGTTGTTACCTCGTACCCCGATTTGACTCCCAGCCCGGAGACCTTGAATGTGAAATGATTGGTGGGAATGTCGTTGACGGTTTCCGCGCCCACGAAGGTGGGATGGTCGATCAGGGGTGCAATGCTGATCATATTTTGGGTGAGTTCCAGCATCTCGGTTTCGCTCGGTTCCATGTTCGTCCATTTCCAGTGGTCTTTCTCCGAGCTGGAACACATCTCGTTGCCGATGCGGTAGATTTGAAGGTTGACGTCTGTCGGTGTGGTATCTCCGAGGGCGGTGGCGGAGCTGTTGAGCTGGATGTACCGGGCATCTTGGTCATTGGAATAATCGGTCGTGTTGGTTATGGAGGAAGATTGGTTCTGTCCCGGCCCGGATGACTTGAAAGTGACCGTTATCTCGAAACTGTTCAGGCTGCCCAGCGCATCGTTCATGCTCACCGGTTGGGCGGGCGGGGCGGCTGGTGCCTCGGCCGTCTGGGTGCTTTGGGGCTGGGTTTGACCTCCGGCTGGTGTCGCCGAGTTCGGCGTGCCGACCGTGCCCGGGCTGGCTGCACCGTTGCAGGCCAATGCCATCAGTATCAGAAGCGAGATGAAGTAGAATATGCGCTTTTTCATGCCTGTATCTCCTCTAAAGACTAATCCGAATGCAACTGGTTTGCCAGGTTGAGGTGACTCAGCCACCAGGCTGGCAGCGAAATGCCGGCGGCCATCACCAGCCCGATCCATCCCAGGCTGGTCAGGATTGTGTTTGCATCCAGGCTCGGGTTGATGGTAAGGCCGAACGCCGCCACGTGGACCGCCGAAAGGATCCCCAGCGTGAATATCCCTCCCAGCAGCGTTCCCGCTACGGTCACGCCGATTGCCTGTCCCAGCAGATAGGTCGCAAGCGAAAGCGCCGGAAAACCGATCGTGCGTAAAATAGCCATCTCCCGCCTCCGTAGCCAGGCCAGGCGCCACAGGATGTTGGTCAGGGTCAGGGCGATCGCGATCCCCATCGCGAACGCCACCACCCCCATTATATTGAGAACTGGCTGGTATTGGTAGACCGTGATTCGGGCGCCTTCCCCTCGGCGGGTGACGGAGGTTTGTCCGGAGAGGGATTCGCCCTCGTGCAATATGCCTTCGTCTGGAATGATATACACCGACACATCCTGTCCCCACCCGAGCAGGGCTTGGGCATCCGCGAGCGAGATCCAGGCCTGGTTATCGGTATATGACCCGCTGTGGAAGATCCCCACGATCTGAAATGTTCGCCCTCGCAACACGATCTGCCCTCCGGCGTCCACATTTTGGCTGGCTGCCAGGCGCGAGCCGACCATCGCATTACGGGCAGGATCGCCCGGGTGCAGGCTGCGCCCGGAGACCATCGAGAAGGTGTCGACCCTGGTGTACTGTTCCAGGTCGATCCCGCGCACCAGGATCGCTTTGCTGACCGATGTACCGGTTGCATCGTCGATCTCGGGGACAACCATCCCGATCCCCAGCCCGGTTAACTGCTTCCCCACCTCGCTCGAGATGCGGCTGCCATAGATTTCGCCGAAGCTTTGATTTGCCTGCACGACCAGCAGGTTGGGCTGCAATTGGTTGAATTCCGCCGCCAGCCCGTTGCGGTATGCCTGCAGGATTGCGAATATGCTCAGGGCGATTGCGATTCCCACCGCCATGGCCAGTGCCTGCCGGGAGCGGCTTCGCAGGTCATGCAGCCCGAGAGCGAAAGTGGTCAGGTGGAAGGACATGATTAATCTCGCAGGGCAGATAGCCCTCGCCTGGAAAGCGGGCCGGTGGTCAGCCAGACGCCGAGGAAGGCGAAACTGACCGAAAGGAGCAGGCCGAGCAGGCTGGATGCCGGGGGCAGGGAAAGGATCAGTGGCGCCGCCTGGATGCTGATCGGGGCATGCATACCCTGGTAAGTGATGAACGCCCACGAAATGCTCCAGCCCACCAGGTAGGCAGCCAGGGTCAGGACCAGGCTGCGCGTGAACAGGAAGGTGCGCAGTTTCGCCTGGGTGAACCCGAGCACGTGGAGCAGCAGGATTTCGTGCCCGCGTTCGGTCAGGCTTAAGCGGGTGGCGTTGTACGTACCAAAGGTGATCGCCAGCAGCGAGATAAGTGCCTGCACCAGGCTCAGGTTGAGCAGGTTCTGGTTGACCTGGTTGTAACGGTCGGCCAGGGTGGTGTCCAGGTAGACCGCGGCTTGCGCATTGATGCGTGGGTCTGCTTGCAGCCTGGCTCGCACCTCTTCTGGATTCGCCGACGGGGCCAGTTGAACATAGCCGATCTGGAACCCTTTGGTGCTTCCGAACAGGCGCAGCCCTTCCGCGTAGGTCATCCAGATCGAGGCGAACTGGGAGCCGCTGGAACGCACGATGCCTGTCACCTGGAAGTCTTCGCCGTAGATGTTCGCGACGGTCCCGATTTTCCATGATGTGACCTGGATCAGCCCGTCGGTCACCACCATTTGTTGCCCACCCACCGGCCAGTTGCCTTGCAGCAGGCTTAGGGAGAGTCTGTTTTGCATGTCCTCCAGCGGCACGGCCCGTATCTGCAGGATATGACCCTGGATGTCCAGGTGCCGGAATAGGCTGGGAAAGGTGGCCAGGATCTGGTCGGGAGCGATTTGTGCCGCCGCTTGCAGGATGCTTGCCTGCAAGGAACTCTCCATCGGGTCGAGCGCATTCGCGTCGATGATCATCAGGTTGGTCGAAGGCTCTGCATGGTTCCCAAAGGACAGGTAGGCTTGGGAGAGGGCGGCCAGCAACAGGTAACTCACCACCACCACGGCCAGGCTGATGATGGTCAACAGGCTGCGCCAGCGGTCATGCAACAGATCCCTTACAGTGAAGTAGCCCAGCGCGTCCATATATTATTTTCTACTTGCCTGGGTGAACCGTCCGTCCAGAAGTTCGTAGGATGAACTGGCCAGCCGGACGAGGTGCAGGTTGTGGGTGGCGATTATGAAAGTGATCCCCAGCCTCTGGTTAAGGTCCGTCATCAGGGAGACAATGCTGTTGGCCGAAGCGGTATCCAGGTCGCCGGTTGGTTCATCTGCCAGGATCACGCACGGTTCGATTGCCATGGCTCGTGCGATTGCCACCCGTTGCTGCTCGCCCCCCGATAGTTGGCCGGGGGTGTGCTTCTGCCGGTGGCTCAGGCCTACCTGTTCCAAGAGCACCGCTGCGCGTTCTCGGGCTGCCTTCCAACTGAGCCCTTTGGCCATGGAGGGCATGCTGACGTTGTCCAAGGCGTTCAGCGAAGGGAGCAGGTTGTAGAATTGGAATATGAATCCGATGTTGTCCCGGCGGAAACGGGTCAACGCCGCCTCGCTGATCCCCGTCAGGTTGACCTGGTTGACGCTCAATTCTCCCTTTGTCGGCCGGTCTATGCCCCCCAGGATGTGCAGCAAGGTCGATTTGCCGCTCCCGCTGTGTCCGCTGATGACGACGAATTCCCCCGCGTTGACCTTCAGGTCAACGCCATTGAGAGCTGCCACGTGCTCGCTGCCGCGCAGGTAGACCTTCTCCAGTCCTGCGGCTTCGATCGATCCGGCACATTCGATTTTCGACAATTGGACTTCCTTATTTTGGAATCCATCCCTGGGATGGGCATTGGCAACTCGATAAATTATATGTGATTAAGGATTTTTGTCCAATACAGATTCCCGGTTCTTTGGACTGGTCTGCTTCCCGGCCTGCCCCGCTTTCCAGCAATGATTATATCATCCGCGCAACCCTGAGGAGAAAAATCATGACCGGCACCATTTCCGGATCTATACCCCGCCTGGCTGCCTCCTTCATCCCGGAGAAAGCGGTGGGCATCCCCGCGACCGTCCATCTCAAGCGAAGCCGCCCAGAACCTCCGGCGCCGATCCCTGAACGCATGCGGCAGTTTCGAGGGCTGCCGGCGTTGGCTGGGGCGGGGCGGATTAAAGGGTGCATTCATTCTTTTGCGATAGGTTTTATATGCAGATGATGAGGCGCTTGCTTGGAAAGAACGATCATAAAACAAATAGCCGGTAATTTTCTCGGTCGACTTTTTCAAGAACCGGTATAATCACCTCTTGATTCTATTCAACGCATGCTGGGCTCTATCCTCCTTTGATATTAAGCAATAAAGAGAAATAATGAGAAAAATAACTTTCGCCATTTTCTTCGTCCTGATAAGCCCCATAATGACATCCTGTAACTCGAGCAGTGTTTTTGGCCCCCCATTTACTGCCACGCCGACCATCACGCCTACATTTACATCCACTTTCACACCCACCTTAACCCCGATCCCAACCATCACCCCCAGACCTACACTCACCCCGATCCCGACAGTGGACTACAGCCAGGCTTTCTTTGACCCGCAGAGCGAGGCGGATTTCCCCCAAGTCATCGAATCCCCCAGCCCGATCGACGATCCGGCGGATTTTGCCGTCTGGCAGGACGGCTATCTGGCGGCGGTGGATGCTAAATTGGCGGATTACACCGGACCGAGTATTGACGGACAACTCGGGATCGGTGGGGCCTCGTTTGCAGTTGATTCTAAGAATTGGCCGGTAATTGCCTCGTATAAATTCAGCTGGAACGGGCAGGAAATGCTGACCAAAACATTAGTGTTTAAGGATAAACAGGGGAATTTAATACCGGTTTCGATTACTTATACGACTCCAACTAGTGGAATCCTTTTTGATGCGGCTGGGGGGTACAAAACGCCGCCGCCCAATATGGTTAGATCGTTCTATTTTCGATTTGTCTGGGATGATAGTTTAAGACAAGAATTCACTGATAAATTTGAGGAAAACTTCCTGCCGGCAGTAGACACGGACTTTGATGTCCAGTATCGGGTTTTTGGCGGGACAGGGACGGCGGCGGACAGGGACATATTAAGCCGGTCCCGTTTTATCTGGATGAGGTTTAGTGAGAATTGATTGGAAGCAGGGTATTTGACTAATCAGGGAAACATGCTTTAATTATTTATGGATCTAATTAGGAAGTGGTGGTGGGTGGTGCTGGTGGGGGTGGTTAATTTCAACAGCCTGATTTTAAAAAGAAGCGGGATTATGGTGGGTGGGGGGACGAGGGTGTCAAATAGGAGGGATTTTTTGTTCCTCATTCATTATTTCTCCTCCTTCTTCGTGCTCTCCTGCCCCCGTTCTCTGGAGGTCGTGTTGACTGCTTTTCCCCTCAGGCTGAATAGTACATCTATTCTATAATCGCTTCAGGCCAGGAGGCCGCGGCTTCCTGGCCGTTTTTAAGATACCACCATGAAAACCGAAGAATGATCCAGGCAATTACCCGCAAGCCCCCGCCGGGGCGCCAGTCATCCATTTTACAGGCTGTTTAGCCGGGCAAGTCAAAGCCGTATACGATTATTTTATCCTTATATTCATGTTATTTCATAATATTTATCCTATTTATACAGTATAATAGGAAGGGAGTTAGGTTTGCATAACAATAGCTCTAATAAAAGGTGATGGAAATGAAGACTGATAGATCCATTATTTATTTATTCCTGGGGGCAGTGATCGCAGTGCTCGCAGTTGCAATGCTGGCTGCACCCGCCGCAGCCCAAAGCCAGCCATGTTACGATGCCGCAGGGAATATCATCCCCTGCCCGTCGGATCCGCCCGCGGGCAATGACCAGCCAACCAACACTCCCACGGATGTGCCGGTAAGGTTTAACACAAAAACGCCTACGCCGACCGTAACTGCCAGCCCAACCATCACCGACACATCCACCCCCCTGCCTTGTAATTCGAGCGGCTCCAGCGCATCCGCCCGGCCGGATTGTACCCGCACGCCCACCCCGCCCTGTGTATCGGGCGGCTCAGTCCTGGCTGCCCGGCCGGATTGTAATCCCACGGCCACCCCGCCCTGTGTGCAGGGGGGCTCCGGCTTGTCTGCCCGCCCGGATTGTACTCCGACGCCCACTCCCAAAGCCCAGTCCCTGCTCATTCCCGGCGGTGGCGCTGGCCCCAATAACCCCAACGGTTTGCTTCCGGCCATCCAGAAACTTGGTCCGCTCGGCGGGGGGGGCATTGCACTCTTGATCCTCATCGTCGGCGGCCTGGCCGGTTTATTCCTGTCCAGGAGGCGAAGGAAGCTCGGCAGCACGGGTGGTTCAGATCTCCTTCCCGCCATTCAGAGGGGTGGCACTGAGACCGCGACAATAACAACACCCGATGGGGGTGATTTCGGGGGTGGATTGGAGACTTACACCATAAACATCCATGCGGGCGGTGATGTTTCGCCCGATGGCGCTCTGAACGCCCGCCAGGCAGCCAGCGATCCCGGCGGCGTTCTCAAACCGCCTGGTCCGCCTGATGATAAGCCGCCCAATCCTAACGCCAACGGATTTTCCGCTAATGGTTTTAACGCCAATGGATTCAACGCCAACGGATTTGACGCGAATGGATTCGATGCCAATGGATTCGACGCCAATGGTTTCGACGCCAATGGATTCAACGCCAATGGATTCAACAGTAATGGATTTAATGGGAATGCATAAACCGGCAATAAATTAGCCCGCGGAAATTTGTAAGTTGGGAGACCTGGTTTCAGGTTGACCGATCCAGGATTGGGATTTTCCCTTTTGTAACTGACGCCACCCAAGGAACAGGTTTTTGAAACCAAAGGCAATGACATTCAATCGACGGACAGCCGCTGCAAAGCTCCCGGTGCGGTGGGAGGGGCCTTTCCTGGGGCATTATTCTTACTCGGTCATTAATCGCGAGTTGTGTTCCCGGCTGAGCCTGGACAACAGGATCGAGCTCAGCCTCCGCCCCAGCGAATCCCCCTTCACAAAGGATCCACTTATTCCAGGCAATTCGGCAGCTTTCCGCTCTATCGTTGAACGGGTGGGCAGGCTTCTGTCGCGCCCGGCGGAAATCCACATCAGCAGCCATGCCCGGCATCCTTTTCTGCCTCCAGCGGAAGGGCGCTGGGTTGTGATCCAGCCCTGGGATTTTATGAGCCTGCCTGTCCGCTGGGTGGATTGGATCCGCAACCAGATCGATGCAGTCTGGGTGCCAAGCCAATTTGTCCGCAATGCCTTTCTTGAGGCAGGCATCTCCCCGGAGCGTGTAGCGGTTGTGCCCAATGGGGTGGACACGCGCCTATATCGGCCGGAGGCGCATAAAGTCCGGCTAAATACCCGAAAAAAATTCAAATTCCTGTTTGTGGGCGGTCCATTCTGGCGTAAAGGGTTTGATCTTCTCCTGGCCGCCTACGGAAAGGCCTTTACGGCACGGGAGGATGTCAGCCTGGTGATTAAAAGTGCCCCTGAGTTCTGGACGAGCGCGGGGACAAAACGGCTGGCTGAATTCCGTTCCCAAGCTGAAGCCCCTGAGATCTGCAGCATTATCCAGTCATTGGATCAAGCGCGCATGGCCGGTCTGTATGCTGCCTGCGACTGCCTGGTCCACCCCTACCGTGCAGAGGGATTTGCACTCTGTGTCGCCGAGGGGATGGCAAGCGGCCTGCCGGTGATCGTGACCGGCATGGGAGCCACTGCAGATTTTTGCAATCCGCGCACGGCCTATCTCATCCCGGCCGGGCTGCGCCGGATGAATAAAAAACAACTGGGCAATGAGCCGACGCTCGATTACCCGGCTTATGCAGAACCCGAGCTGGACGGGTTGGTGGAGTGGATGCGTTTCGTCTATGAACATCCCCGTGAATCCAAGGTAACTGCACGCGCAGGGATGAATAAGATCCGGGCAGAATTCACCTGGGATCATGCAGTTGAAATTGCCTTGCAGCAATTGCTGGCACTCAAAGGGAAACCTGTTCAGCGATTCATGGGGCGTTAGTCAAATTTACTTTATCTTTTTAATAATTCCTTCAAAGCCCCCAGCAGCAATTCGATATTCTCAGGGCGTGAGGAGTATCCCATTAATCCGATCCGCCAGATGCTCCCTTTCAGGTCTCCCAACCCTCCGGAGATCTCGATATTGAACTTTTCCAGGAGCTGCTTGCGGATGGATATATCCTCCACAGTTGGAGGGATCCGCACTGTCGTCAGGGAAGGCAGCCGGTATGTCTCCGGCACGAAGAGCGAAAGCCCGAGCGCTTCAAGACCTTTCCACAGGATCTTTGCATTCTGTAAATGCAGGGCTATCCTTTCGCTCAGCCCCTGCTCCTGGATGATGCGCAGGCTTTCGTGCAGGGCGTAAACCAGCGTGCTGGAGGCGGTGTGATGGTACGTGTGTTCCGGGCCCCAGTATTTCATCAGCCGTTGGATGTCCAGGTACCAGGCGGTGACGGGTTTCGTTCGCGCTGCCACCCATTCAACCGCCCTGGACCCAAAGGTGATCGGGCTGAATCCCGAAGGCGCCCCCAGGCATTTCTGGGAACAGGAATAGCAGATATCGATCTCGTTCTTATCCACCTCGACCGGCACTCCCCCCAGGGAAGTGACCGCATCCACGATGAGCATGCCACCCTGTTTGTGGACAATCTCGGCGATCTCCTTGACCGGCTGTAAAACGCCGGTGGAAGTCTCCGCCTGGACGATCCCTACAATGCGGGCTGGTCTTCTCTTTAGAGCCGCAGCAATCTCGTAAGGCGAAAGCATCTCCCCCCACGGTTTCTGCAGAATGCTCACGTCCCCGCCGTAGATCTTTGCCATTTCGGCCATCCGGTTCCCGAAATACCCGATCACCCCGATCAGCACAGGGTCGCCCGGCTGGACGCTGTTGGCGACGGCGGTTTCCATGGCTGCCGAACCGGTGCCAGGGACAGCCAGGGTAATTTCATTCTTCGTCTCGAAAACACCCCGCAGCAGGATCTGGATCTCGTTCATCACCTTCAACAGCTCGGGGTCGAGATGCCCGACCGGCGGTTCAGAAAGTACTCTTAAGACCCGCGGATTGATCATGCTCGGTCCCGGCCCGAGCAGGATACGCTCAGGATTTTTCGCCTGCGGAATTAGGTTGTCCATGTTATTTGTCCTTTGATCGGATTTATCGTCCAGAGTATAGCACTGCGGGAGAAATATGCACAAAGGGAAAGCCCCCTACCGGTTATCTCCCTTCCTTCTCCAAAAGAGTGGAGTAAAATGGAAATAAGGAAACCCACTCCAACATGAAAAGGACCCTTATGAATCCTCAGATCCTCGCACTTCTAACCGCCATGGCTTGGGGCATCGGCGGTTACTTCGAAAAGAAAGGCCTGCACCTGGGCGGGCTTTCGCCGCAGATGGGCATCACCATCCGCACGGCGGTGGCGCTGGTGATCCTGGGGGTGGTCTCCTTCCCCCAGTGGAAGACCCTCCCGCAGGCTGGTACGAAGGCCATCCTGATGATGGTGCTCGGCGGCGGGGTGGTGGCTGGTGCGATCGGCATGTTATGTTATTACGCCGCCATCAACGGAGCCCCGCTCAGCAAGGTCATGCCGATCGCCTTCACCTCCCCGCTCTTTGGCGTGCTGATGGGAGTCATCTTCGGTGCCGAGCCGCTCACCTGGAAGACTGCCATCGGAACCCTGCTGACCCTCGCCGGGATCGTGGTGCTGACGGTCTGATGGATACCGACTTCGTCAAGCCCCGCTACGACGCGGGCGGCTTCGCCTCCCTCCCCCGGCGCATCACCGACCTGTTGACCGCTCCACAAAAATATGAGGCGGTGGTCATGTTCCTGATCGACGGTTTCGGCTGGCGCTTCTTCGAAAAATTCCAGGCGGAGCCCTTCCTGAAAAGCGTTGCCCGTCTCGGGCAGGTGGAAAAACTGACTTCCCAGTTCCCGTCCACCACGGCTGCGCATCTTACCACGCTCCACACCGGCCTGCCGGTGGGCGAGCACGGTATCTTTGAATGGTATTACTACGAACCGACCTTTGACGCCCTTATCGCTCCGCTGCTATTTTCCTTTGCCGGGACGCGCGAGCGCGACACGCTCAAATCCGTGGGAGCCAAACCGCAGCGTCTCTTCCCGAACACGACCCTCTACCAGCCCCTCAAGAAACAGGGCGTCACCAGCACCATCTTCCAGCACCGCGAATACACTCCCTCCTCTTACGGGGATGTGATCTTCTCAGGAGCCAAGGCCCTCGGCTACAAGACCCTGCCCGAGGCGCTGGTCAACCTGGGGGAGGCACTGGCCAAATCCATCCAGCCCTCCTATTTTGTGCTGTACAACGAAAAGGTGGACGCCACCAGCCATGAATACGGCCCCGAATCTCCCCAGACGACCGCCGAGATCCAGGCCTTTTGTTGGATGATGGAGAACATTTTTCTGAAAGCGCAGCAGGGCAGCCGTAAAAAGACCCTCTTCCTGCTGACCGCCGACCACGGCCAGTCCGAGGTTGATCCGCAGACGGCCATCTACATCAACCGCGACCCGCATTTTGAGGGCGTCAAAAAATTCCTAAAGACGAACCGGCAGGGGGAATTGCTCGTCCCGGGCGGCTCAGCGCGCGACTTCTTCCTGTACATCCAGCCCGGGCTGGTGGACGAAGCCCAGGCGTTCCTCACAACCCGGCTGGAAGGCCGGGCGGAGGTGCGCAAGGTGGCGGATCTCATGGCAGAGGGCTACTTTGGGTCACTGCTCTCGCCTAAATTCTGTGCGCGTGCCGGCGACCTGGTGATTCTGCCCTACCGGCATGAGTCGGTCTGGTGGTACGAGAAGAACAAGTACGAACAGCGCTACCACGGTCATCACGGCGGGCTGACCCCCCAGGAGATGGAAATCCCATTGTTGACCTGGGAAATGGGATGAAAAAGCGACTCGACCCTTCGGGATGATAAGTCGCAGCTACACCTGCGGGGAATGTGAAGTAAAATTGACCTGTCACACTGTCCCCGCCGTGCTACGGCGGG
>Ga0209777_10000104_pt1 | contig 141026 bp, 124 predicted proteins | sample FrelakmetHBP12HB_FD_187147 | JGI IMG/M metagenome (GOLD analysis project Ga0209777, IMG submission 187147) | Freshwater lake sediment microbial communities from the University of Notre Dame, USA, for methane emissions studies -HBP12 HB (SPAdes)... | ecosystem: Environmental > Aquatic >... | reverse complement strand
CCCGGTGGTGTTCCTCTCCTTCCACTGCAAAATAAGCCAGGGAATGCTGTTCATCGTTGCCGCAAAATGGGCATTTAATCCGGTGAAAATACCATTTAAACCCACACTGGTGGCAAAACAAATACCGCTTACCTTCTTCCTCTTCCCTGATTTCACCTATCTTCGGTTCTTTACCGCAAATGGGACAATATCCCTCCGACCAGCCCGACTTGGTTATTATTTCATCGTATTTTTCGGCAATAATTTCTAATTCCGGCCTTAAACTTTCTTCGGTAAAAAGATCAATCAAGTCAAGATTCTCTCGAGCTTCGCTGCCGGATGCTAATTCTTCGTTTGCAGCTTCGCCTTCTTCATCACTGCGGTCAAAAGAAGCGCGAATCATTTTTTCCCAATCATATTGTTTATTTTTAATGATGCTAATGATGTTTTGTGCCTCTTCAGGCATTCTTTTTTCCACTATGGAAATCAATGAATTAAAATATTGTTTGGGACGCGATAAATCATATTCCTTTCCCGTAAAATCAATTAAGGGAAGACCTCCCTCCATTTTTTGGGCAATTAACTTTTCTTCGACGTTAAAAATGGAATCTTTCATATTTTTGCGGTATTCCTCCCGCAGAATTAAAATATCCGCCAATATGTCCAGAAGGTCGGTATAATGAGGATTATCCGCCTTATAATCCTCTATAATTTTTAAAGACTTTCCCAATGTTACAGCCATTTTTTACTCCTTCAAAAAAAGATGCATACGCAAGTTAAGAGGCCTATATCCGCTTTTTTATGCATCTTCAAGTAGTATTTATAAGCGAAGCCGGTGAATGCTAGGTAATACTGATGATCAGTCTGTATCCCTAAAAGAAAATAAAGGTAATGATGATAAACAAAACCACTAAGATCGGAATGGAATACTTAAACATATAGCCAAAGAAGCTGGGCATTTTTACACCTGCTTCTTCGGCGATAGACTTAACCATAAAATTGGGCGCATTGCCGATATAGGTATTTGCCCCCATGAAGACTGCTCCCGCGGATATGGCCGCGAGATATGGAATTTTTTCCACGATCAGCAGGGCGACAGCCTGCGCTTCCGGTATGCCGGGATAGAACTTTCCCAGCGCGCTGTTAAAAAAGGTCAAATATGTGGGAGCATTATCCAGAAAACTGGAAAGAGTTCCCGCAGCCCAGAAATAGTGTGCCGGTGTGTTTATTGATTTTATTAGCCATGCTAACGCTCCATTTTCGCCTGCTTTCAGAATAGCCAGCGCCGGTATGATTGTCATAAAAATGCCCGCAAAGAGATAAGCCACTTCTAATATGGGAGCCCAGCTAAACTCATTGCCCTGTCTGACTTCCGGCCTGGTGAAGATAAGGGATAAAAATCCCATAACAATTAAGAGGGCATCCTTGATTAAATTTTCGATGGATTGATGAATGCCGAAAATATTTACTTCGCCCAGTTTAACCATTCCGCTGAATAAGACGGCGGCAACTATACCCGCCAGGAAAATGAAATTTTGAGCTCCCTGAATTCTTAGAGGTTCAAACGCCGAACTCTGGAGTACGGATTTATCCTCCTTTTTATAGTGGTACGAATCCAGAATAAAATATAGCACCAGCAGGATAACAGAAGCAAACGCCATTTCCGGGAGAATCTTCAAAGTCCAGAAAAAAGGCACTCCGTGCAAAAAACCGAGAAATAAGGGCGGATCGCCCAGCGGCGTGAGCGAGCCGCCGATATTGCTGACCAAAAAAATAAAAAAAACTACCGTGTGAACCTTATACTGACGCCAGGCATTGGAGCGCAATATTGGCCGAATCATCAGCATGGATGCGCCGGTCGTGCCGATGATTGATGCCAGGATGGTTCCAATGAGCAAAATCGCGGCATTGACAGCAGGAGTTCCTTTTAACGAGCCTTTAACATAAATCCCTCCGGAGACTGTGAACAACGCCCATAACAAAATTATAAAAGGAATGTAGTCGACAATAAAGATGTGGGCTATTTCGTAAACGGCAATTTCTTTAAAGAAAAACAAAAAAGGTACGGCTAGAACTAACGCCCAGAATGCCGAAACTTTAGTAAAATGATGCTCCCAAAAATGAGACGCAAATAATGGAATCAATGCTATGGAAAGCAAAATACCAGCAAATGGCAATACTGACCAAAGAGGCAATATTGTGCCAAGATCGCCGGGCTTTAAGTTTCCTATTAATGTACCGGCAAAAACACTGGCCGGAACAAGGAGTATGGAAGTTAATGTTGCAAACAAAAAAAAGACGGATCGTCTTGAGCATCTACTTAATATTTCCAAAAGCAATATTACCTTAACCAGTTATTTTAAATTTCCTTAATGAAGAAATATTTTTTGAATCCAGATCTATCGGATATAAAATATTTTTAAAATTGAGCATAAATACCTCCCAATAATGAAAAAGGATTATATATCATCAACTATGGATGTCAACCATTTATGCTTAATCATGAATTTCATTGAGGATATATCATTGAATTGACAAATAGCGCAAGTTTATCTGCATATCTGCTTGACAGGTTTTTTTATTTTGTTAAAGAATAGGTATTATCGTAAAAAACCACAGGAGGATATATATGGGCTATAATAATATCATTGTGTCAACGAAGGATTTCATCAGCACCATCACGCTCAACCGTCCACCGACAAACTCTGTAAACCTAGGCATTCGCGAAGAACTGAACCAGGCTATCACTGAACTGGAAAAAAACAAGGATACCAGGGTTGTGATAATCACCGGCGCCGGAGAGAAAGGCTTTTGTGCCGGAATGGACGTTAGCGACTTAGCAAACATTACCAAAGGGCCTAACGGCAACGATGTTTTAAACCGGATCGAACGTTCATCTAAACCGTTCATCGCGGCTATAAACGGATATGCTCTGGGCGGTGGATGTGAAATCGCCATGGTATGCCATTTCCGCTTCATGACAGACAATTCCAAAGCTATTATCGGATGCCCGGAAGTGAATCTAGGTATCACACCCGGCTGGGGCGGTATACAGCGTCTGCCGAGGATTTTGGGTAAATCCAAAGCGCTGGATATGATTCTTTTCAGCAAGAGACTTACGCCACCTGAAGCGCTGGCTATTGGTCTGGTAGACAAGGTTTTTCCTGCTGCCGATTTAATTAAAGAAACAACGGCTTACGCAGTAGCACTCTCCAAGCGGCCGCCCCTTGCCGTGAGCGCGGTGCTGCAGGGAATGAGTGTGGGCTTGGAAAAAGGCCTGGATGAAGGTCTGCGCGTGGACAAGGAGTGGTCAGCAAAGCTTGCGCAGAGCAAAGACGCGGTAGAAGGAATGACTGCATTTTTTGAAAAGCGCGAGCCGGTATTCAAGGGAGAATAGCGGCAGGCGGCTCACGGAATAAACTGCACTACTTTTACACCTCCGTTCTCTCCTGAAAAGAGGGGACGGAGGTTGTGTGCGTTATTAATTTGCGTTTATTTTCCTGATAAATTCCGAGTAACTTTTATTCACTTCAGAAAAAGAACACAAAAATCCGTTAAGACTTCTTAATTGAATAAGACTCATTTTTCAGGTTGGAATTATGGATATAAAAAACTCAAAATCATAGACTAGGGAGGAGAAGTAAAGATGAAAGAAATTGTCATTGTCGCAGGCGTTAGAACCGCTGTCGGCCGTATGGGAGGAACAATCGCGCGTTACCGGCCGGAAGAATTAGGTGCTTTTGCCTTAAGGGGGCTTGTAGATAAGACCGGAATCGATCCTAATATCGTTGAAGACGTAGTGATGGGACTTTCCAATTCCTGGCATTCAGCTTATAACCCGGCAAGGTGGGCCGTTCTCAAGGCGGGGCTTCCTTACAGCCTTCCGGGTGTCACGGTGGAACGTCAATGTTCTTCGGGACTCCAGGCAATCAATTTTGCAGCCACCCAGATTATGGCGGGTTTGGGCGATATCTACATCGCCGGAGGCATGGAAAGCTGGAGTCAGTGCCCCTGGATGATCGGCCGGGCCAGCGAAGCCTATAGCATGACTCCCCCGAGAATTCTGCCGCGCGAAACGGCTCCCACACCTGAAGATCAGATGGTCATGGGCATGACCGCGGAAAACCTCGTCGTTAAATACAAGATCACCCGCGAGGAACAAGACGCCTTTGGCCTGAGAAGTCAGGAGTTGGCCTTAAAAGCAATAAAAGCAGGCTATTTTAAGGATGAGATTATTCCGATCACCGTCCCACAAAAAAAGGGCGAGCTTGTCTTTGACACGGATGAACATCCCCGGGAAACGAGCATGGAAAAGCTTCGTGCCCTGCCACCAGCCTTCAAGAAGGACGGAACAGTCACGGCGGGTTCCTCGTCCGGCCGCAACGACGCCGCCGCTGCCGTTTTAGTCATGACTATGGAAAAAGCCAAAGAACTCGGTTATAAACCTCTGGCCAGATGGGTTACCTGCGGCGTGGCCGGCGTTGACCCCAAAATCATGGGAATCGGTCCGGCTTACGCGATGCCCAAAGCCCTGAAACGGGCAGGTTTGAAAATGGCGGATATGGATGTCATTGAAATTAACGAGGCTTTTGCCGCTCAAGTCATTGCCTGCGTCAAAGAGCTGAAGACCCAGGGGCATCCCATTGATGATGAAAAACTCAACCCTAACGGCGGGGCGATTGCCTTCGGTCACCCCAACGGTATGAGCGGAACACGTATAGCTATCTTTGCCATCAATGAGTTGAAGCGGCGTAAAGGAAAATACGCCATCGCTTCTCTTTGTATCGGCGGCGGTCAGGGCTTGGCCACAATTTTCGAGAATCTCTCATGAAAATAGAGCTAAGCAAAGTGAAGACAATCGGCAGCGGACTTTCGAGACCGGAAGGAGTCATGGCCCTGGATGACGGTAGTATTTACACGGCCGATGGAAGAGGAAAGTGTTCCCATATTGAAAAAAACGGCCGCACTTCTTTTTTCGGCTCTCTCGGCGGCATGCCTAACGGTATTTGTATTGATAGAAAGGGAAACTGCATTATCGCCAACATTGGAAACGGTGAAGTGCAATCCCTATCTCCCGACGGCCGTCATGTTGTACTGATGACCGAAGCTGAAGGGAAAAGAATGTCCAGCCCAAATTTCCCCTTTATCGATTCCCGGGATAGACTCTGGGTTTCCAATTCCACTAGTCTGCCTAATATTGAAGAGGCCTTGCGCGGTCCCGTCCCGGATGGATGCATTGTCCTTATTGCCGCCGGCAAAAATCAGATCGTCGCAGAAAATATTTGCTTTGCCAATGGCGTAGCCCTCGACAGCGCGGAAAAATATGTTTACGTGGCGGAAACAATGAAAAGGCGCGTTCTTCGCTATCCTATTCATAAGGATGGTTCTCTGGATAAAAAAGAAGTATATGGCCCTGAATTTCTCGGACGCCTGGGATTTCCCGACGGCATTGCCTTTGATGAGGATGGTAACCTTTGGGTTACGTTTCCCGCATGGAACGCCATTGGCTACATCACTCCAAACAGAGAATTAGAGGTAGTTCTTGAGGATCCGGAAAGAAAGATTCTCCGGGGACCTGCCAATATCTGTTTTGGTGGGGAGAAAAGAAAGACAGCTTTTATCGGCAGTTTGGAGGGAACGAAAATACCCTATTTCGAAGTCCCCTATCCGGGAATGCGACTCATCCATCAAAATATTTAATCGCTTTGCGATTAAATACCGGTACATTTACCGCGATAATAATTTACAAAAACGATGTTTAATGCTCCCCCTGCGGATTCGCCGCAGGGGGGCATTAAATCTATTTTAGAAGAATAACATGGATAAAGCTTCGGCTATGCATGCCGGTTTATCCTGACCCTTAATTTCAATTGTGTGAGTAATGGTCATGAGGATTCTGCCGGGCCCCTTTTCTTCAACGGCGGAAATAACCATACGGGAGCGAACCTGTGACCCGACGGGAACGGGATTAATAAATCGGACTTTGTTCAAACCGTAATTAACTCCCATCTTCATGCCTTCCGGCAGATATTTAGCCGATTTACTGAATATCGGGATCAGAGACAGCGTTAAAAAACCATGGCCTATGGGGCCGCCGAAGGGTCCTTTTTTCGCTTTTTCGATATCCACATGGATCCACTGGTGATCCTCCGTGGCATCGGCAAACCGGTTGATTCTATCCTGGTCAATCAACACCCAAGCGCTGGTGCCGTTTTCCTGGCCGATCATTTTTTTTAGTTTTTCCGCAGATATTAGTTCAGACATTTTAAAATTCTCCTTTTGTTATTATGAGAGTAGCCACTTCACATATTTAAACCACTAAAAAAGTTCCAATCCAGCCAACTTTTTTGTGCTTCCATCAAGGATTCAATACCCAAAGAGGTTTTTCACCCTTCATCACCCGTCCCAAATTATCCAGCGACATGTTAATGATGCGCATTCCTGATTCTCTGGTAGATCCGGCCAGGTGGGGGGTTAATATTACATTCTCCAAACCAAAGAGCGGGTGATCCGCCGGCAGTGGCTCCTCAGTGAATACATCCACAGCGGCAAAAGCAATTTTCTTGCCGCGTAAAGTCTCCGCCAAAGCGGTTTCATCTACCAGCGCCCCGCGTCCAACGTTGATGAGCACCGCGGTGGATTTCATCAGCGCCAGCTTCGCCGCGTCTATTATCTTCGTGGTCTCGACAGTGAGAGGCAGGTGGAGGCTCACCACATCGGCGGTTTTCAGAATCTCCTCCATAGAGGCGTAAGCGGCATGGTATTTCTTTTCGTCTTCGGCGCTCAACCGGATGATATCGTAGTAAAGGAGCTTAACTCCGAAGGGTACGAGCCTCTCGGCCACTGCCCGTGCCGTGCGGCCCATGCCCAAAAGTCCATAGGTCTTGCCGTTGAGCTCAAAAATTCCCGTTCTTTGGGCCTGTGTAAAGAGCCATTCTCCTTGATGAGTTTTGGTGTTGTATAAGGGAAGGTTCTTCAGACAGGCCAAAGCCAGCATTATCGTATGTTCGGCCACACCGATATCATTGGCTCCCGGGGTATTGGCGACAGGTATACCAAATTCCTTACAGGCGTTAATATCAATATGGTTATAGCCCACGCTCGGTTGTTGGATGAGCTTGAGCTTTTTGGCGGGCTGAACAACCCTGCGGGTGATGGCTGTGGATCCCGTATAGTCGCCCAAAACGATGTCCGCATCGGCAATTTCTTCCGCCAGTTTATCCTCCGGAAATTTGTGGACGTCCACTACGGAAAATTCCATTCCTGCAACTCTGGTCTCTATAAAGCTCTTCAAACCGGCGCCGGACATGGGGGCTGTATTGAGTATTTTCATATATCCTCTTTATTGCATTTATTTAGATGCGGTGTAATCAAAATAAATTTTTGAATTTATCCATTCTTAAAACACCATATTTTTTCTAGACTATTGTCAGTTTTATGTCAATATGTAAGGCTCATTTATTTTTATCTGAACTTTACCAAATTGTTTAAATGAAGAGTCTGATCAGAGATATCCCGAGTCGCTTCGCTCTCGGGATCAATTCGACTAATCCCGCTCCAAAAGTCTCCCTCCAAAGAAAGCCTAGACATAAATGCGTCTTTTATTTCGCGGGATGTCGCATGATAGAAAAGAGCCTCTGGCTCTTCCCTTGAGGCTCCACAAATTTCAACGTGTGACCTTCAGGTTATACACTTCGTTTTTGAAATTTGAGTCTCATTGATAAATTTCTTGACGACCGTGAGCCTTCTTCATATACTTGGCACACTCAAAAATAAGGCCTCATCAAGCATAAAAATAAATGATAATACTTAAAACAATTTTTTAATCATATGGGAGAAATATTATGAACGGTGCGGAAATAATTTTAAAAACGGCTAGAGACGCCGGAGTCGAAATATGTTTTGCCAACGCGGGAACAACCGAGTTGCCGCTTGTGGCGGCATTTGATACTGTAAGTGGCATTCGCCCTGTCCTTGGCCTTTTTGAGGGTGTTTGCACGGGAGCGGCCGATGGCTTCGGCCGGATGACACAAAAACCAGCCATGAATCTGCTCCATCTCGGTCCGGGATTTGCCAACGGCATTGCCAATCTGCACAACGCGCGCCGGGCACGAACACCGGTTTTCAACATCATCGGTGAACATGCGTCGTGGCATCTGGCGGCGGATCCTCCATTAAATATGGATATCGCCTCCCTGGCAAAAACAGTATCCGGATGGCAGCGAAGCAGTCGTTCTGTAAATGCATTAGCACAGGACACGGCAGATGCTCTGGCCGCATCCCTTTACGGACAGATATCCACAATCATCGTTCCCGCAGACTACCAGTGGTCTGAGTATGAAGGGAAAAGTGTTAAAATACCGCATTTTGAATTTGATGGGCTTGATCAAAAGAAAATTGAAGCGGCGGCAAAACTGATAAAAAAATCAATCAAACCGGCGCTAATCTTGGGCGGGCGGGCATTGCGCAAACCAGGCCTTGCGGCCGCAGCAAAAATCAAGGCGGCTACAGGATGTGATCTTTTGATGGTCACCTTTCCGGCTTATTTTGACAGCGGCGAAGGTTCCCCTATATTAAAACGCATTCCCTATTTTCCCGAACAGGCATCAGCACTGTTAGGTGAATATGACTCATTCATTCTGGTGGGAGCCGAAGAACCGGTTGCCTTTTTTGGATACAAAGAAGGAAAGAGTCATTATCTTGCCGATAGCCAGAAATGGGTTAGGATTGATACGGAAAAACAGGATGCGGCCGCCGCGCTTCAGGCCATGGCTGAAGCTTTAGGCGCTTCCTCAAGTAAGAATAATGTTAGTTCCGTACTGGCAAAATATGAATTGCCGGAAATCCCTTCCGGAGCATTAAACTCCCGGAAATTGTGCGCCGTGATTGCCGCCCTGCAGCCGGAAAATTGTATTATCGTGGATGAAGGCGTTACTTCATCAGCGCCATACTATGCCTTAGCACCGACGCTAAAGCCCTACAGCCATCTTACACTGACCGGAGGCGCAATAGGTCAAGGTATGCCGTGCGCCCTGGGAGCGGCACTGGCCTGTCCCGATAGAAAGGTGGTCAATATCGAGGCCGACGGCAGCGCTATGTACACTGTGCAGGCCTTGTGGTCGCAGGCTCATGAGAAGGCGAATGTGATTACTCTGATTTGCTCGAATCGCAAATATTTTACGATTGAATTTGAATGCCGGCGAGCCGGCTTTGCTTCACTGGGAGCAGCCGCCCAGGCATTAATCAATATGGATCAACCAACCATCGATTGGGTTAAGCTCAGCCAAGGAATGAATGTTCCCGCCGTTTCCGTGAGTACAGCGGAAGAATTGGCAAAAGAATTGAAATCGGCCTTGAACGAATCCGGACCCCACTTAATTGAGGCAGTTATTGGCAGATAAAATCGCAAGAGGGACAAACCTATGCCGTTTCCCAGCACCATGAAATACATTGACCATGGCCAAGGTGGCCCAGCCTCGTGCCTGCAAGTAAAACAGGGAGACCTACCGCAACTCAAATCCGGTGAAGTATTGATCGAAGTGGCTTATGCAGGCGTGAACCGGCCTGATGTCTTACAACGTGCCGGAGCCTACCCGCCCCCTGCCGGAGCTTCGCCTATTTTGGGGCTGGAGGTGGCGGGCAAGATTGTTGCTTTGGGAGAAACCATTAGCGCCAAGGTGCAATCAAAAGGATATCGAGGCGGCAAGGAAGAGGCGACGCAGTCGTATAGTACCATACGTCGAGGAGCCGATGACGATGCCAACAAAGATAGCCACGTGAATGCGACTTGGCAGATTGGCGACATCGTTTGTGCCCTTACACCGGGCGGCGGCTATGCGGAATATTGCGCGGCGCCAGCCTCTAATTGCCTGCCGGTTCCCAAGGGTCTTTCGCTTGCCGAAGCGGCGGCTCTGCCGGAAAACTATTTCACCGTTTGGACAAACGTGTTCGATCGCGGCCGCCTGCAAGCGGGCGAAAGGTTCCTTGTCCACGGCGGCGCCGGCGGCATCGGCATTACGGCGATTCAACTGGCCAAAGCCTTCGGCGCCACGGTTTTTACTACCGTCAGCGGCGCGGACAAAGTTGAGGCAGTAAAAAAACTAGGCGCAGATGTGGCTATCGATTACCAAAAGCAGGACTGGGCTGAGGAAATACGGAAGCTGACCGGGAAGCAAGGATTAGATTGCATTCTGGATATCGTCGGCGGAACATATATCGAAAAAAATCTCAAGCTGCTTAAAACCAACGGAAGACTGGTACAGATTGCTTTCTTGCAAGGCTCAAAGGTCGAACTCGACTGCATGCCTATCTTAACCAGAAGCTTAACTTTTACCGGCTCGACACTCCGGCCGCGGTCAATCGAGGAAAAAGCGGCAATCGCACAAGCTTTGTTGAAAAACGTCTGGCCGCTTCTGGAAGCTAAAAAATTGCATACATTGATTCATGCAATTTATCCACTAAAGGAAGCGCAAAAAGCACACGAGCTAATGGAATCTTCCGCCCACATCGGGAAAATAGTGCTAAAGGTAATATGATCAATAATAACGGCAAATCAGCATTAGCAGTTGAAGGCGGGGGAATGAGAGGTATCTTTGCCGCGGGCATTCTTCATGCCTTCGGCAAGGAAGATTTTGATCCTTTCGATTTATATATCGGCGTTTCCGCGGGGGCGTGCCACCTGGCCTCGCACCTGGCCGGTCAGAATGACCGCAACTTCGATATTACTTTGCGTTATTCGCTGACCTCCAAATTCATCAATCACTGGCGGTTCCTGCGCGGCGGTCATTTGATGGATCTGGATTGGATGTGGGAGCAAACCATCAGCAATTACCGGCTTGATCTAGCCTACCTATTTAACAAATTGCGCACACAAAATAAGGAATACATCATCGTCGCCACATCGATGGATACAGGCAACGCTCTTTATCTTCATCCCGATGAAAATACTCTGGAACACTACTTAAAAGTCTCCAGTTCAATTCCAGTCTTTTACCGGAACATTCTGGAAGTAAATGGCGAAAAGGCTACGGACGGCGGTATTGCCGATGCCATTCCGGTGCGGGAAGCTTATCTGCGCGGAGCGACAGACATCACTGTCATCCGTTCGCGACCATCGGACTATGTCAAAAAACAAAGTCTGTTTACCTTCATCTTGTCTATTTATTTTAGAAAATATCCGCGGTTGGTGGAAAAATTCAGAAAGCGAGCGCGTAACTATATGGCTGCCGTGGATTTCATCCATCATTCGCCGGAAGGTGTTCGGATAACTGAACTTGCCCCGCCTAATAATGTCGATATCGGCAGAACAACGCAAAATGAAGCCGTACTCAGGTCTACCTACCAAAAGGGCATTGATTACGGCAACAGATTCTTAAAAAATAAATGAAATAGGCTGACTCCTGATTTAACGCCGTTCTTTACCTCTTCAACGCGATCTTCTCCACAATGGGCACGTCACCGATAATAGCAAGGAGGCACAGATTAAAGAGATCTTTTTTATTACGCCGGTTTCTTGATGTACTGCATCGTTCCATCCTGGACAACACCCACCCTAGCTTCCGCCGGATATTCCACCTCCAGGATATCAAGAACTTCCTGCCAGGTCTTGACCACTGTCACATCTTCGGCATGGCCGACCCAATCTAGGCAAGTTGGTGTCGGATGGGGATTCAGGACAATAGCTTTTTTCAGCGAAGAGGCTAGAGACCCTTTTGGGCGAGGTTTAAAATGGCGCCCGCCATAACCTGTACCCCAGGAGCGGAAAACATAGTGCGGCACCTGCCCTTCCGGGGCATCGGAAATAAGCACAGCCGTTCCCGTACCATCCGGCTTCAGCAGCATTATGGCCAATAACAGGGCGATTGCGGATTCATTGGCCTTTGCGTAGGCGTTGGCAACTACAATGTCATAACCTCCGGAAGAGGTAATGCCGTAAGCTTCTTTTGCTTCCCTTGCACCCTGCGCATGAGTCGCGCGAAATGAACCGGCATAAATACTCGCAATCTTGCCGCATCGGTTGATGAGGCAATCCACTTTGAAATTTAGTCCGGCAATATCTCCCGCTGCGTCGCACTCCGCGCGCATGATATTGTTATCGAAATTTCCCAGGCCGTGCCTTGAAGGATCCCGATTAAAATGTTCATGAAACTGGTTGATTGATTCGATTCCGGCGACTCCGGGTAAAATGATTTTGGCACCGCCTCCAAAACCTACATGAACATGGGCGGTGATACAACCGATACCGATTTTCAGGTCGCAGGCCATAAATTCTCTATTGAACCGAAGCTCGATACCACCGGGCGTCTTTCCCGCCGCTACTGTGTTCTGAAAGGCGTCATGGTTATATACTCGATAATTTTCGACTATTTCATCGCCCAATTTTTTTCTGGCGGCGATCATATCGTAGGTGCCGTGGCTCCCCAGCGCCCAGATAAACCTAATTTGCTCCTTCTTCATGCCGACATGGTGAAGCGCCGCAAGGACATGGGACGCCACCAACTTGACCGGCGTGGGACGCGTCATATCGTCAAAGACGATAACAGCTTGTTTCTTGCCCCTGGCTAATTCCAGCAAGGGAAGGCCATCAATGGGATTATTAATCCGTCCTTCGATTTCTTGCGGAGTAAGTCCCGGTTTTTCCAAGCCCGGTGAGGTAAGATTATCCACCTGCCATCTATTGGGAAAAGAAAGTTCACTTTCTTCATTATCATACCAGAGACGCGATGGAACATTGATAGTCTTCATTTGCTTTCTCCCGAGACCATTGAAATCATATTGCTCATTTCCTGCAAATAGAAATGGGGGGTTTTTATATGTCAGCAAACAACATATTGGATAGTAATACTACAGGAGATTGGAACTAAATGGAAGATACGTTATTAGCTTCTGGAGACTTCCTGGGCTTGATTAAATTTCATAAAAATTTTTACTACAAGAATATTTCGTCAAAGGTGCCGTCAGCAAAATCCAAAAATATAAGACGGTTGCGTATCGGATTGCCGATTCCGGTAATTATTTTGATTGTTTCCTGCACTTCCCATGCAGCAATTACCGCCGGCGTCGCCGCGGGATTGCCTGTCTGCGCTTCAATCCCGCACGCGTTTCCTTTAGCGGAGGAACCGCAGACAGCATTAAATCCTTTATCTCCCGGGAAGATGGTCATCAACTGGCCGCTGAAACCTGCTATCGCGCCATGAACAAAGGGAATTTTTAGTTTGTTGCAGGCATCGGCCACAGTCTGGCGGGTCATCAGATTGTCCAACCCGTCAATTACAACACCCGCATCTTTTATTAAGTTCTTAACATTCTTAGAATCGATTTTTTTGTTGACGGCAGTAACTGCTACGGCAGAGTTGATTTTTTTTATCCGGGCCGCCGCAACTTTAACCTTGGATTTCTTCAAATCACCCTCTGTGGCTATTATTTGTCTGTTCAGATTGTTTTCTGCAAACTTGTCATTATCAATGATTACTAAATGACCGACACCCTGCCTGGCGAGTAATTCTATTATCGTTCCCCCCAGACCGCCCACTCCACAAACTGCTACTGTGGAGCGAAGCAGTTTTAACTGCCCTTCAATTCCTATTGTGCCTATGTTGCGCATATACCGAATGGGAACTATATTTTGTTCGAGACAGGATATCTCGACTTCCAGGAGAGAAATTCTTTTTTTCGAGGAAATAAATCGAACACTTTGCAGGTCAATAATCCGCATTTTAATTATCTCGGATAGATTTTTAGCACCACAATCAGGCATAATCTATTTACAAAGCTACATAACGGACATGATTATTGTCAGGCGCGTAAGCAAAACAGGATGCAAGAACATGTCCTTGATTTTCAATCTGCCCCGGAAAATATGTCCCAGAACGCGGCGTCCAGCGACATCAAAATAATACAGCAGCCCCCCCCTCGAAGTTCATCTGGATGCCTTCCGGTTCTCCGTCTCTTGCCGGTTCCAGCATCCGCGGCGTGAGCTTGTCATCTTCCGCCGTGAGACCAAAGCGGTGATTGATAAGGCGCTTCAGGTAGAAAACCAGCCGTTAAGCCTTCATCAGGTCTTCGATCCTCCAGCCGTAACCCGCCACATGATTGAACAGATTCAGCCAGTCCGGAATGGCCAGGGCATCGGCAAAGAAGCACTAGTATGAGGGAAAAATATAAACCGAATCACCCTTCGTTAAGGACATAGTCATCATCAGCCTTTCGCCCGTTAACGAGGATTACACGCCTAGTTTGGACCGGAATCCCTTCATATTCGCCCGGTACTTTTCCACCTCATCGGCAGTCATTTCGTCGGGGAACTGCAGCTCCACCTGCGTCAGGGCATCCACCAGTGTATTGGAATGGGGCGCAATGCCCAGGACACCCACCTTGCTCCCGTGATCAAGCTTAATCTTCCCAAGCATGAAATCTGTAACAAACTTAGACTTTTTCGTGAGAATATTCTTCCATTCCATGGGCGTTGCTGAAAGAATAAAGGTGGCAACTTTCTTTGCATTCTCGGCACTGATGAATTCAACCTTTACGAGCCTGCCGGCCTCGAGGACAGCCCCGAAGATTATGTCTTTATCGATCCCCCATTTCAGCTCGGCCAGGACCCTGAAATAGACACTTGAGGTAAGTTTTTTAAGGTCCTTCTCATACTTCGGGTTGGCTCTGTATGCTTTTGCAAAGGCCTCTAGCCATTCCGGTGTGCAGTACGGTATCTTTGTCATGTATCAAACCTCCCTTTTTATTATTTTGAGCACTAGCAGATAGTTATCCCCTCTTGCTAAGAATCTCGAATGAACTCATCGCGGAGCTCCTTCTTCCACAGCTTTCCTGTTACTGTAATGGGAAGGTCATCCTTGAAGATCACAATTTTAGGGACCTCGTAGTAGGCAAGCTTTTCCCTGCAAAGATTTATGATATCCTCTGCGGAGACCTTTCCGGAAAACTCCTTCTTAGTCCTTACAATGGCAACTACGCGTTCGCTCCCCTCCCGCTCCGGGTCCGGAACCCCTATGGTAGCAACCATCTGAACCCCGGGGTGCCGGAAGATCACGTCATCCACCTTGGTGGAATAGACCTTCAGTCCGGAAACATTAATCATGTCCTTGATCCTGTCGGTAATGTAGAAAAAACCTTCGTCGTCCATGTAGCCTAAATCCCCGGTATGGAACCACCTGTCTTCAGTGAGCCCCGATGCATCAGGCCAGTACCCCTTCATCACCTGCGGCCCCCTTATCATTATCTCGCCGTTTTCCCCGAATGGCACATCGTGGCCCGTGACAGGATCCACAACCCTGAACTCCGTATCGGGCACCGGGATACCAAGTCCTCGCTTCTCCTTAGACATGAACCCGGTAATCTTGGAAAATGCCGATGGGTTGAGGGTGGCAAGGGGGGCTGTCTCCGTGAGCCCATACCCCTCGCCTATGGGGTTACCCATGTCCTTCATAACAGCCTCGCGCACCGAATCAGGAAGGGGTGCCGAGCCGGAAAAGAAAAGGCAGTTCACTCTACCTATTTTGTATTTCCCAATTCTCATTAGCTGTGTAGGAATGGTGGGAATGAGGAACGGGCGGTGTTCCTTTATGGTATTCACTATGTCTTCAATATCCCGCGGGTCCGGGGCAATCATGACCCTCAGGCCCCAGAAAGCAGCCATGTGCACAAGTGCATGTCCGTAAGAATGGAACAACGGTATGGTTATAAAGACTGATGCCTTGCCGATTATCCCTCTGGAGAGCGGTTCCATGAGCCATGCCAGGCCGTGGATCAGGTTGGCATACCTGTTGTAGTGGGTTATCATGACACCCTTCGGTAGCCCTGTGGCGCCGCCTGTGAAGGAAAGCTCGCAGAGGTCATTAATTGGATCAATTTCGACTATCACCGATTTCCCCAAGTTTTCCTCAATGAGCCCTTCGAATCCCGAGACCCCTGCAGGGAGGGTTGCGGTTTTCAGTCCCTCAGACCCGAAGTCCGGGGCGATGATAACATTCTCAATTGCAGTTTTAGACTTCAGTGCCATTACGCGCTGCAGATCAGCTTCACAGCAGATTATTGCCCTGGCACCGGACTGCACCAGTTCATGGAGGAGCCCTTCGTCGGTCCTCATGGTGCTTGTAGGCACCGAAGCGCCCCCTGCCTTAATGATGCCCCAGTCGCCAATGACGAATTCAATGCAATTGGGGAGGAAGAGGCACACCCTGTCACCGCGCCGTATGCCCATGCCGACCAGTGAAAAGGCAAGGGCATCTGCCTGTTCCCGCAGTTCTTTGTATGAAACGGCCCTGTCCCTTAACTGCACGGCAGTCTTTCTGCCATGCTTTTCCGAGGCACTGTCCAGGATTTTGGACAGCGGCTCCATCGGATAAGGTTCACAGGTCACTTTAAGTTTGTATGGCCCAAGCTTGTAGCTCTTCAGCCAGGGCTTGTCGGAATAGTTCACAGCGTTTCTCCTTCAATAATTACATTTTTTTTACATCTTCTATGAGCTCATTCAGACCTAGCTCTTTAAGCTTAGCCGGCGAGGGTATCCCGTCATTTAAATTCCAGCCGCGGAGAGTATAGTAGGCATCCTTGAGCATCTCCAGGGTGTCCATGTCTATCACCATCCCCTCTGCAGGCCCGTCCGGAAGGGGCTCTTTCATGAGCCTTTCCGGAAGCATGTCATCCTTCCTTCTTATACCCTCCCGGTTGCAGTATACCCTTACGAGGTTGTATATCCTCTCGCCGCTCTTCCTGAAATCATCAACGGTGAAGTCCCATCCCGTAGCGCACTTTATAAGCTCCACAAGGTCCTCAGCCTTCAGGAGAGCCCCCATGAACTTGCAGCCCCCAAGGGCGTCCAGGGACGTAAGGGCATCCTCCATATCCACAAGGATTTTGGCTTCTTCGGGTTTTACATTAAGTGGGTCATATATACTGCTCTCCTCGACAAGGAGTATCGGGGCGTCGATAAAAGTGGGGGCTTCGATAAAGCCTGTTATATGATCGCCGCCACGGTTTGCCGTTACGAATCCCAGTCCGCAGATTTTGGCTGCACGGGGGTCATAGGCCGGGAGTTCCAGCCCCTTTACATTCATGGCAAAAACGGAAGAACCCCGGCCAAGCCTTTCAGCCATGACCTTTGTCCCTTCCGCCAGGAGGTCGCCTACCCCCTCCCTCTTCGCGATCTTTTCCACCAGCTCCACAATGATATCGTTGTCCCCGAAATTTATATCCATGCCGCCGGTCATGTCTCTGGTGAGTATCCCCTTTTTAAAGCACTCCATGGCAAAGGCTATTGATGACCCCGCCGATATGGTATCGATGCCGTATTCGTTACAAAGGTAGTTGGCCATGGTGACGGCGTTCATATCTGATATGCCGCAGCAGGCACCGAACATGTTGGTGGTTTCGTATTCCGGCCCCTCGCCGCTTTTCCCTGCCCACTTCCCTTCCTTGATGGCTGTCCCGCGCCCGCATGCTATGGGGCAACCGAAGCATGCCAGCTCCTTTACCAGCACCTTGTCGGTCATGGCCTGACCGTTCATCTCGTCAATCTGATCAAAGACGCCACTCTGCCAGTTCCTGGTGGGGTATCCTCCCCGGGCATTTACCATGTCCGCTACCATGTTGGTCCCGAAGGCCTCGAAGCCCACCTTGAGCATAGACTCATTAAGGAGGGCTATCTGTCTTTTCGAAACCTTCTTGAACATTTCCGGGTCATGGAGTTCGATCCGGGCATTCCCTGAGCAGACAATAGCTTTTAGCCTCTTGGAACCCATCACGGCTCCCAGACCGCAGCGCCCCACGGCGCGGTGAAGGTTGTTCATTATTGCCGCGTATCTTACGAGGTTTTCGCCCCCCTGGCCTATGGATGCAATGGTGGGCTTTTTATCGGCCCCTTTCTGGATGATGGCCTCGGTATCATTTACGCTTTTCCCCCAGAGATGCTCTGCGTCCCTGAGAACGGCTTTCCCGTCAATGATCTCCAAGTACACCGGTTTCGGCGACACCCCTTCAAAGATTATTCCGTCATAGCCGCTCCTCTTCAGCATGGGGCCGAAGTTTCCGCCGGAGTTTCCGTGCCCCCATATCCCTGTTAGGGGCGACTTTGCTACAACGGAGTACCTAGCAGCACTGGCCGACGTTGTTCCGGTGAGGAGGCCTGTCATGAATATTAGCTTATTCTCTGCGCCCAGGGGGTCCACCCCTGAAGGGACTTCGTCATAGAGATAACTTGTAGCAATGCCCACACCCCCGAGATATTTCCTGATTTTATCTTCTGGGATAGCCTCTTCCGATATTGATCCCGCTGTTAAATTGATCCTTAATATCCTGCCCATAAAACCGTTTGCCATAATTCCACCCCCAGTGGTATGTTTACTTATAATTTATATCGGTTACCTTATAATTAATGTTATCCCAAATGTTAATTTGTGGTAACCATTATGAATTCTAACCAAATTAGGGACATGCTTAAAGTGTTTGCCAGTACCTTAAAATTTAGAACATCCTGTTCGTTGGGAGCTTCGGTGTTAGCAATCTCTTTTTTCACAAAAGATTGCTAAACAACTGGATGATTAAAGCTACTAAAACGATTACTCAATTTTTTTATGCTTTGATTTTTTTAGCAGGTATTCCTTTACACCCCACTCCTCTTCAGCCTTCAGATATCTGATCTTTCCACTCTTTGGCTGGATATATGACATAGCTCGTTCACTAAATGCTAAAATAGATAGTGCGGGATTGACGCCCAAGTTTTCAGGCATTTGTGAGGCGTCACAGACGAGCATGTTATGATAGCCCTTGATCCAATTTTCCTCATCAATAACCCCATTGTCAGGGTCTTGTCCTATAGTACAGCCACCCATAATATGTGCGGTAATAGGCGCGTCCATCAAGTTCTCAGTAGTAATATTACAGGGTATACCATTCATTCTTTTTGCCAAACGTCTTCCAAAATCATAGCCAATGGGTATCCATGTGGGATTTTTTTTCTCCGTTCCGTATTGTGAAGTCAATGCCCGGAAAAAAGGCCACAAAAGTCTTCTTTTCCTTTTTATGTTGATATAATTATCAAGGGTCTGCATTACCAGAAGAATAATTGAACGCTGAGCAAAGCCGATAGGATTTAATATTCTCAAAAAAGTGATCGGATGGAAAAGAGCATTAAAAAACGCCTTAACTTGTCGTGGTATAACTCCTCCACCTTCAGTCATAATCCCCGTTAACAGTCCCATGAAATCATGGCCCTTACCATAACGAACCGGTTCAATATGAGTATTCTCATCAGGATGAACGCTGGAGGTAATGGCAACACCTTTGCTATAATCATCCTTTTTGGATTTTGATTTTACCCCTATAATTGACTCACTGTTTGTACGGGAAAACTCGCCAAGATGATCGGAAAGCAGCGGCAGGTGTTTGTTTTGCTTCAGTTTCATGAGAAGAGCCAGTGTGCCGATAACACCGCCACAGTGAACAATACCTTTTGTTTTGAATGTTTTTCCATTTAAACGGCCCAATATGCTGGTTGTTTTTTTAGATTTTACTATATAGCCTTTGTCACCGTTCTGGGAGAGTGGGATAATATCATATACCTTCTGCTCAGCAAATATTTGTGTTCCAAACTTTTCAGCAAAATAGAGATAATTTTTATCAAGAGTATTCTTTGCGTTCTTCTTGCATCCAGTCATGCATTCACCGCAGAGTTCGCACCCGATACGGTCCGGTCCCTCTCCGTAGAAATATGGATCTTCTGAAAGCATTTTTTCTTCACCAAAAAAAACAGCGACATCTGTTGGGGTAAACGTCTGATCCCTTCCAATTTCTGCGGCTGTATCTTTTAAAAGTTGATCCTGAACGGTAGGCTTAGGATTAGCAACAACTCCAAGCATCTTCTTTGCAATATCGAAGTAAGGCAACAATTCTTTTTTCCCTCCCAGCCGCTTTACTGTTTCACGTTCAAAAAAAACTTGAGGAGGAGTATACATAGTATTTGCATAATTAAGGCTTCCTCCGCCCACTCCAGCAGCTGCTAACACAAACACGTCTTTCAAAAGATGCATCCGCTGTATACCATAGCAGCCAACTGTGGGAAACCATAAAAACTTTTTAATGTTCCAGTTACTCTTTGGAAATTCATCAGCATTCCATCTTTTTCCAGACTCAATAACTCCAACTTTGTATCCTTTCTGGGAAAGACGCATTGCTGCTACGCTGCCACTGAATCCAGATCCAATAACAATATAATCAAAATCAAAATCACTCTGGCTTAAATTTGTACTCATTGGGGCTCCTCCTAACAATAAAGAAATTGAAATCATTATGATAGAATTTATATCAGACTGAAGCGCAAAGTCTATCATAAAGATATACCAAACACGCGGTTTTCCTATGAGACTTATGTATCAGAAATGAACATTCCTGTAAATGGCGATCTGATACTTCTCCATTTTCCTGTAGAGCGTAGCCCAGCTGATTCCCAGATGCCTGGATGCCTCAAGAATGTTGCCTCGGCATTCGTTTATGGCGGCTTTGATGGCTTCCTGTTCCGTCTGCCTCAAAGACCATGACTCGTTGATGGGCTTGATGGTGTGCGTCGGGAATCTCTGCAGAGTCATCCCCGTGTTAACCGGGAATGACCCTGCAGGTTTCAGATGAGAAACTAACTATCAGAATGCGAAATGTGTTGCCTGCCCGGCAACGATAATCCAGGTAACCAACATAGCGCTGAGAAACGCTCCCGTGTAAATATGGCCGGTTTTACGATAAAAGTATGTCGAAACCAGAGCCGCTATCGTGAATATCGGGAAAAACTGAAACATAATGATCGACCAGAGAGAAGCTGCGGGTATTGCCAGCGTGCCCCCGGCAAAAAGAGGACCATACTGGAGTGCCTCAAGAATAATATATCCTGTAATCAGTAAAAAGATATTAATCAACATTTCCTTCCAGGGCTTTATTTCGCTCCCCGCTTTGTCCCGGCGCAGTTCTCCATGCAAAATCAATCCGATGACCAGGAAATAGATAATTAGCGGAATTAAATAGCTCAGGAATATCCGAAAATGAAGTAAAGACATCGGTTTTATCGCAAACACCCAGAGGCGATAATCGGTCGTGAATGCCCACGCAGAAAAAGCAAGTGTCAGATATGCCGCAAAGCAGACAACAGCCGCAAGCAGGAAAGATTTCCCGATTTTTGCAAAGTCCAGTCCTTTATCCTTCCAGGTAAGACCGTAGTTGACGAAAGAAGCCCCTTTACGGCGATTAAAGATAAAATGCCATAGGAGAAACAGTACCAGTGATACCAAGGCTACTGCCACTGCCCAGTACATGATAACCGTCGTATTGTTTTGTGGAAAGAGCGCTGACGCGGTGAGTTTCCCCGGAGCCGAGTAACCGATGGCCCATAAAAACAAAGGAAGGGGGATAAGAACCGTCAATACAGCGCCTACCCACCATCCGAAACCGGTGGCGGCTTTTTGTTCCGCAGGTTTTTCGTTCAGCTCTTTGAAGAAGTTCGCCTGCAATAAAAGTTGCCCTAAGGGGAAAAGAAGAAGAATCATACCGATCATCGCGATAAACGTCCCCAACTCTTTCCAGTACCATATCTGATTATTGACCGGGATATCTTTTCCGCCTTTCAGCGTCAATTGCATCCATTCAACAGCATCGCCTATGCCTTCGGTCGAGAAATGAACCCGGGGGTGAATCATGCATGGTTGATATAGTTTTCTGGCCGTGCCAGCTTCAATTGAGCCATAAAGTTTCCCTACTTCCACATCATCAGAGGTTCCAAAGACTTTTTTTAGCTTATCCGTTTTCACAATATTTCTCGGTACCGGAGATAACCACATCAATCCGGAAAATTCGTCATAAGTACTGTAGATGAGCGCCATATTGCGCGGGAAAGTCGGTGTTCCATCAGGTGCTCCGTAAGTACCAGTCGAGGAACTAGCCAAGACAAGCGACTTATACCCGTCCGGATTTACAGCGGCGGCAATAACGGATGCCCATCCGCCCATGGAATGGCCTTCCAATCCGATATTGTTGGGATCAACGATATCCAACGTTCGTATATACTTCAGCGTGTCTATTCCGCCAAAGCCATTGCCAAATGCCGGCGGATCGGAAAAACCGTGCCCGGACTGATCAGGAGCTAAAACGACATAACCACGGCGGGCAAACTCGATGGCAAACCCGTCCTGAGTTTCCCGGGAATTGATGTATCCGTGAGTGGCGACAATGCCGGGAGCCGGATTTTTCTTGCTGACACCCGGTGGAATGTATAATAAAGCGCTGTTCAATTTTCCGTCGGATCCGATAAAGCTAATATCTTTTATTTTAATCGTATTCCCACCTGTTTGAATAAAATACGCCAATAGGCCTCCGCCTATGATCAGTAAAAGAGCTATAAACAACATCCATTTGGTTTTTTTTGAATTCATATTTCCTCCGAATTGTTTCATTTTTTGGTATTAAGTTATTATTTATTGTTAGAAAGGTTCCCAACCTGATAATCAACAATTTTGTTTAGTTTTCGGCTTTTCTAGGGAGGAGCACGGCTAATCAATGAGATATGAAAAGAAGTTAAAATATTTTCGAATATAAAGATTATAGATGGCGAGAAAGTCTGACTTTCGAATGGTAATTCTTTGCTTGGGACGAATCTTACGTTTATTTTGACGGATCTCATAGAAACCACCAAAAACGTTCATTTTAATTTCGTCTGTTCGTCATCGTAAAAAACACATAACCAAAATAAAGTCAAATGATATTCGTGGACAAAATGGGAAACTTCACTTTTTAGGATTTACCCCAGCCTAGACTTAAGCGCTTCGAATTGTTTTTTTAGCCTATCCGGAAGACGCTCCCCAAACTGGGCAAAGTGCTTTTCGATGTCTGGAATTTCCGCTTTCCAGGCATCCATATCAACCTTGAGCAAATCTTTAATATCTTGCGTGGAAATGGAGAGTCCCTTCATATCAAGATCATCAATTGCGGGTAGCAATCCAATGGGAGTTTTGACCGCGTCGACTTTCCCTTCCACCCGGTCGCACATCCATTTCAACACCCGGCTGTTTTCTCCAAATCCGGGCCAGAGCCATCGGCCATCTGGACTCTTACGGAACCAGTTTACATAAAAGATTCTGGGTGCCTTACTTTTAAGTTTGTCACCCATGTCCAGCCAATGCTGGAAATAGTCAGCCATGTTGTATCCGCAGAATGGCTGCATAGCGAAAGGATCACGTCTTAAATTCCCTACCGCGCCAATATTGGCGGCGGTAGTTTCCGATGAAGCAGTAGCTCCGAGAAAGACCCCATGGTCAAAACTATAAGCTTCATTTACCAACGGTACAACACCCGCTCGACGTCCGCCAAACAGGAAAATATCAATGGGAACACCTTCAGGTTTTTCCCAGTCTTTGCAAATAATAGGACATTGAGAGGCAGGAGCCGTGAAGCGTGCGTTTGGATGCGCTGCCGCTTCCTTAATAGTCGGAGACCAATCACGCCCTTTCCAGTCAATGGCATGCTGGGGAGGCGCGCCGTCCATGCCTTCCCACCAAATATCGCCATCATCAGTAAGAGCACAGTTGGTAAAGATGATGTTTTCTTTCAACGTATCCATGGCCATAGGATTAGATTTGTAGGACGTACCAGGCGCCACACCAAAAAATCCGGCTTCGGGATTGATCGCGTATAAGCGGCCGTCAGGGCCGATTTTCATCCAGGAAATATCATCACCGATACATTCACATTTCCAGCCGGGAATTGTAGGTTGTAGCATGGCCAGGTTGGTCTTGCCGCATGCTGAAGGAAAGGCAGCCGCGATGTGATACTGTCTGCCTTCCGGGCTTATCAGCCTGAGAATAAGCATATGCTCCGCCATCCAGCCTTCTCTTTTGGCCATAGCCGAAGCAATGCGCAGTGCCAGGCATTTCTTACCGAGAAGAGCATTGCCTCCATAACCCGAGCCGTAAGACCAGATAAGATTTTCATCCGGAAAATGGCTGATATATTTTTTCTCCATTGGCGCGCAAGGCCAGGGTATGTCTTTTTGTCCTTTCGCGAGCGGCGCACCGATGGAGTGCAGGCAGGGAATAAATTCGCCATCCTTCCCTAATTTATCAATAACCTTATTTCCTACGCGGGTCATGATGTGCATATTACAGACAACATAAGGGCTATCCGTGATTTCTATGCCGATTTTGGCGATAGGTGATTCAATAGGTCCCATGGAAAAGGGGATCACATACATAGTGCGTCCCTTCATACATCCTTTATAGAGGGACTTCATCGTTGTCTTTAATTCATGAGGATTTATCCAATTATTAGTGGGGCCTGCTTCCATCTTTTGAGGGGTACTGATATAGGTTCGTGCCTCAACTCTGGCTACGTCCGAGGGGTCAGAACGGAACAAAACACTGTTTTTCCGTTTTTTAAGAAGGATAGCACTGCCGCTTTTAACCATCATAGACATGAGCCGGTCATATTCCGCTCGAGAGCCGTCGCACCAATGCACTGTATCCGGCAAACACATTTCCGACACATCTTTAATCCATTTTTTCAGCTGTTCATTTTTTACAACCATATCCGTAAAATCCCTTCATCCATAAAACTAATCCCGGCGATATATTTGGGATAATATTTTTTCGATCTCGTGTAATTATTTACGCTTCTTTTTCAATTCTTTCTTCTCCTCAATCACAGCCTGCGCAGAAGCCAGCTTAGCTATCGGCACGCGGTAGGGTGAACAACTTACATAGTCCATACCGACACGGTGACAAAACATAACACTGGAAGGCTCGCCGCCGTGTTCACCGCAGATGCCGACTTTCAAACCCGGACGTGCCTTACGGCCGCGTTCGATACCGAACTCTATGAGCTGACCTACGCCGTCCTGATCGAGAATCTGGAAGGGATCGACCGGAATAATCTTTTTCTCCACGTATTCGGGCACAAAGGCGCCTACATCATCACGACTGAAGCCGTAAGTCATCTGCGTGAGATCGTTTGTACCATAACTGAAAAACTCCGCTTCTTCGGCTATGCGATAGGCCAGAAGCGCCGCACGCGGAATTTCAATCATTGTTCCTACCATATGCGGTATTTTCTTGAGACCGTACTTGGCGCACACTTCGGGAAGAATCTTCTTAACCAGAGTTGCCTGATTTTTGAACTCGGCTACGTCGCAAACGACTGGGATCATAATTTCGGGCAGCACCTTTTTGCCCTCCTTCAGGAGTTCAGCCGTACCTTCAAGAATAGCGCGTATTTGCATCTCGCTCACCTCGGGATAGGTGATGCCGAGACGTACGCCGCGATGACCCATCATCGGGTTGGTCTCGTGCAGGTTTTCCGCCCGGCTGTTGAGTTTATCCATCGAGATTCGAAGGCTTTCGGCGAGGTGCTGACGCTCTTCAGGATTCCCCGGCACGAACTCATGCAGCGGCGGATCCAAAAGGCGAATAGTCACCGGCCTGCCAGCCATCACCTCCATTGTCTTTTTGATATCATTCTTAACAAAGGGAAATAGATCATTTAATGCAGCTCGGCGTTCTTCAAGGGTATCAGAGAGAATCATCTTGCGCAGATAAAATAACGGTTTTTCACTATTCTCTCCATAGAACATGTGTTCGGTGCGAAACAGACCGATGCCCTCAGCGCCAAATTGTATGGCTCTGGCGGCATCCTTTGGTGTGTCGGCGTTTGTGCGAATTTTGAGGCGGCGAATCTGATCGCAAATTTTCATGAAAGCAACAAAATTTTTATCATCTTTTGTACCGCTGATCATGGCTAAGGCGCCTTTGTACACACGTCCCTTGGTTCCATTGAGAGTAATTATCTCACCTTCACGCACTACTTTACCATCGACCATCATTGTCTTCTGGTGTGCATCAATGCGCAAAGCTCCAGCACCGACTATACAGCACCTACCCCATCCTCGAGCCACCAAAGCTGCGTGTGAGGTCATGCCGCCGCGCGCCGTGAGTATGCCCTGAGCCGCGCGCATACCTTCAACGTCTTCTGGATTAGTTTCCTCGCGCACAAGAATTACTTTCTTGCCTTCTTTGTTACAACGCACTGCATCGTCCGCAGTAAACACGACCTGACCTACGGCTCCGCCGGGACTGGCAGGCAAGCCTTTAGCCAGAAATTCTCCCTTCATTTCCGCCGCCGGGTCAACCATCGGGTGGAGCAGTTCATCAAGCTGGGATGGAGTTACGCGCGTGACCGCTTCGCTGGCGCTGATCATTTTACTTTTGTACATCTCCACGGCCATGCGCACGGCGGCAGGACCGTTACGTTTGCCGGTCCGTGTCTGCAGCATCCAGACACGGCTATCTTGAATAGTAAACTCTAAATCCTGCATATCTTTGAAGTGGTTTTCGAGCTTCTGGCGAATTATTTTGAGTTTCGCATAAGCTTTGGGCATTGCCTTTTCCAGGCTGAGGTGACTCTCTGTATCGTCCACCTGTCGCATTTCTTCATTAATCGGATTCGGCGTGCGAATACCGGCAACAACGTCTTCACCCTGCGCGTTCGGCAGCCACTCGCCGTAGAATTTGTTTTCACCTGTAGCGGGATTACGGGTAAAGGCCACGCCGGTGGCTGAATTGTCACCCATATTACCAAACACCATTGCCTGCACATTAACCGCCGTGCCCCATTCATCGGGAATACCTTCGATCTTGCGGTAGGAAACGGCACGTTTCCCGTTCCAGCTTTTAAACACAGCGGAAATAGCGCCCCATAATTGTTCATAGGGATCATCAGGAAAGGGTCTGCCAATTACTTGCATTACCTTGGCTTTGTAAATTTTGGTAAGTTCGGCGAGATCATGCTCCGTAAGATCGACATCGTTCGTGACTCTGCGGCGCTGTTTCATAGCTGCCAGTTCACGTTCGAGCTGCTGGCGCACACCCATGCCTTCAGCCGGTTCAAGACCTTCGGATTTCTCCATGACAACGTCCGAATACATTTGGATTAAGCGGCGGTATGAATCCCATACAAAGCGCGCGTTTTTGGTCTTCTCGATCATACCGGGAATGGTTTTAGAAGTAAGGCCGATATTCAGAACTGTCTCCATCATACCGGGCATGCTTTTGCGCGCCCCGGAACGCGCTGAACACAACAGAGGGTTCTTCGGATCGCCAAACTTCATACCGGCTTCCCGCTCCATTTTTTGCAGAGCTTTATAGACTTGCTCTTTAAGACCTTGCGGGTAGCGGCTCTTATTTTTGTAAAAAGCCGTACAAACCTCCGTAGTAATAGTGAAACCCGGCGGAATAGGAATGCCAAGGTGAGCCATTTCCGCAAGGCCAAAGCCCTTGCCTCCCAACAAATTCTTGTCTTTTCCGTACCCTTCCGAGAAAGTATAAACATATTTAGCCATTGTGCCGCTTTCTAACCTCCTTAATTAATTCTGTTTGATATTAGACACGCAATATCGACATAAGACCATCCTCGTTGTCAAGAAAAAAATGTGCGAGCAAGATTAGATTGACCACGATCAAACTTACATGGAAAGTTTATCTGCTTGTCTAGGTTTAAACAACATGATAAAACTATTTAAAATCATCAATAACCAAAGAGATAAATCGCACTTCCCATGAACGATGAAAAATTATATCTTGTCCTGATGGGATTCCCGGCGAGGGGAAAATCAACGCTGGCAATACGCCTGCAGGACGCTTTTAGAAAAAACCGGATTCCCGCAAAGATATTCAACAACGGCAATCTCCGGAGAACTTACCTGCCACTGAAGGAAACTGTCTCGGCAAACTTTTATCATCCGGATAACACTTTCGCCGTAGAAATGAGAAAAAAATTCGCCCACATGAACATGAAACGGGCGAAAGCCTATCTGGAAAACAAGGGGCGGGTGGCGATACTGGATGCGGCCAACGTAAGCAGGGAGCGACGGAAGATGATCGAGGAAAACCTCGATAACCACCCTATTCTTTTTATCGAGTGTATAAACGACAATGAGGAAATTCTGGCTTTAAGCATCGCGGAAAAAACTAAGCTTCCCGAATTTTCCCGGCTTGCCCATAAGACCGCACAAGCGGAATTCTTGAAACGGATAGATAACTACCGGATGATTTACACTCCATTAAAAACTGAAGGAAATTACTTCCGCATAGACTCTTTGCAAAACAGGATATTAGAAGAAAAACAAAGCGACGTAATTCCGCTCTATTTGCTGATCAAGGATATTCTCGTGACCGATGTGGTCAAAAATCTTTTTCTTATTCGGCATACAGAAACGAAATTCAACACCATTGATCGTATTGGCGGAGATTCGACTCTTACCGCGAAAGGTATATTTCAGGCCAAAGCCTTGGGGCGGTTTTTCCAAAAGCGCAAAATCTCTTATATCTTCACCAGCAATAAAAAACGAACGATCCAAACGGCCAGAGCAATCACTGAAATGCAAAAGAATTGTAAGATTATTTCCATCAAGGAATTCGATGAAATCAACGGCGGTATCTGCGAAGGTATGACTTACAAAGATATTGAAAAGACCATGCCTGAGGTTTATTACGCGCGAAAAGCAGATAAATACTACTATGTCTATCCACAGGGGGAAAGCTATGAGACGATGAAACCGCGAATCGAAGCGGGACTCAAGAAGGCTTTTTTCCTAAACCGTCACGCAGACAACATCATGATTATCGGCCATCAGGCAGTCAACCGGATGATTCTTGCTCATTTTCTCTACCGGCGCGATGCCGATGTTCCCTATCTCTATATCCCACAGGACGAATTTTATCACATCGTCTCCACACAGGACAAAAAGCTCTTTGAGCTCAAGCCCTACGCCTAAACGCGCCAGCTTAAGATACCTGCTGATTTTATGTATTTTTTCTCCTTGATAAAATATTAGTATGCGCTATATTTTTAGCCATAATACTTGCAAGGAAATAAGACAATGAATAATAAATTAACAGAAATATTTAAAATCATATCTTTTTATGATGATTACCGGTGGGAGTTTTCTCACAATTATAATTTGATTAATTTTTTCAGGGAAGATTTAAGTGCTGATATAAAAATTCTCACACATTGGTTGTGCTACATAACTGATAGACAAATGCCCTTCCGACGAATATGGGATATCGGTGGATTTGTATTTTCTGAGTTAGTATATGAAGTTAAAAACCAGAACTCTCTAAACCTATTAAATCCAGAAGATGAAAATTCTTTTGTAAAAAGAGAAGATAACGATGATAAATACACTTTTATAAGTAAATCGACAGCAGATAATAATTTAATCTTGCCCCAATATCATAAAAGAAGCTTATTGTGGGCATAAAGATAAGAATGATTTTATAAAAAGAATTTTGTTTTCTTTATATTTATTGACTTATTACGAAATTGGACAACCGAAAAGTAGTGATTTGGGTGATTTTGCTGATAATGTAAGAAAAGCGAGTGACCGGAAAAACAAGATAAAAGACATTTTAAGTAACCCCGATAAATTCAACCATGAATACAACACCTTTCTCAAAGATAAAGTTTTCAACCAGAAAAGAGCTTGGTGTAGTTTAAGAGACTTTTTAAAATCTCCTGAATTTAAACAATATTTTAAAGTAGCATTAAGTGATGAATCTTTAGGTGATAATGATTTTATAAAATTATTTTCGCATGAAGCACTCATTCAACTAGAACTGCCAGGGGATGTGTGGAATAATAACTCTAAATTTAGAAATTGTATTTTAAAAGATACAGATTATGAAAAATCAAAAGAGGCTTTAAATAAAATACTAAGAGAATATTTTAACAAAAACAATCAGCATATTATTGGTTATCCCGAACAATTCGATATTACATTTGATTTTGTCCCAAGAATGTGTGACCTAAATAATTGTGACTTATGTCCTATATATAGAACTAACAATAAAGATAATAATTTTAACAGAATATGTTTAAATAATAAAAATATGTATTGCCCGGTTATCTTAGTTGGTTGTAACTATAAGAATAATTGTAAAGGCAATGATAAGTGTAAAATAATATAACAAATCAATCCACCGGGCGATTGTTCTTCGCGCCGGTGATCTTTAGATCTTTACGTTGCTTTTTACAGCGGAATTTTTTACTCAGCCGTTATTCTCCCTTTTCGCAAAGTTCGATCAACACACCAAAAGTTGATTTGGGATGGAGAAACGCGATTTTTGCCCCGCCCGCGCCACGTCTGGGTTTTTCATCAATTAACTGAACGCCTTTGGCCTTGAGTTCGGTCAGAGCCTCTTCAATATTTTCCACTCGAAAAGCAATATGCTGGACACCTTCTCCTTTCTTCTCTAGATATTTCGCGATGGGGCCGTCCGGTGAAGTGGATTCCAAAAGCTCGACTTCCGTATCGCCGACCGGAAAAAATGCCGTGGTTACCTTTTGCTCCGCCACTGTTTCATTTCCGGCATGAGTAAGACCGAGAAGCTCACTATACAACTGTTTTGCCGCGTCAATGCTTTTTACCGCGACACCGATATGATCAACTTTCAGAACTTTCATGTTTTCTCCTTGAAAATTTTTTCTAATTGCGCTGACGCGCACGCGCCTGGATGAATTTAACAATCTCCTCAGTGGATGTTCCCGGCCCAAAAATTTCCGCGATGCCGGATTTCTTCAACTCAGCGATATCTTCATTAGGAATGATGCCCCCTCCTACCACCAGAACATCATTCATGCCTTTTTCACGAAGCAGTTCCATGACTCTGGGAAAAAAATAATTATGTACGCCGGATAAGCTGCTCATCCCCACTACATCGGCATCTTCCTGCAGGGCGGTCTCGACGATCATTTCGGGAGTCTGCCTCAAGCCCGTATAAATCACTTCCATCCCCGCTTCCATAAATATCCGCGCCAGGAGCTTTGCCCCGCGGTCATGCCCGTCCAAACCCGGCTTGGCCAGAACTATCCTGATTTTTCTTTCACTTCCCATTCAATAATCCTCCGATAAGGGTCTTTTCACCACCAGATTATAGGCTGTTCAAAAATGCCCGGATACAAGACCTCCGAAAAACTGAGGAGCGAAGGCGTACTTTTGGGCGTACGTCGTAGCGACGAAGGCTGAGGGAACGCCGTAGACGGACATTTTTCAACAGCCTCTTTAAAAGAACTGTTTGGGTTTATATTCGCCATAAATCTCCCGCCACACATTACAGATTTCGCCGATGGTCGCGTCGGCCTTTACAGCTTCGATGACAGCGGGCATTACATTTTCATTGGTGAGAGAAACTTTTCGCAGATGCTCCAGGGCTTTTTGCCATCTTGTATTATCACGCTTGGCACGCATTTCCCGGAGTTTTTTTGCTTCGATCTCGCCCACTTTCATATCCACTTTCAGGAGATTCGCACAAGCCGGCTCCTCCATAGTGTATTTGTTGATGCCGACATACACGCGTTCCTGACTTTCAATTTCTTTCTGAAAGAGGTAGGCGCTTTGCTGAATTTCCTTCTGGATAAAAGCCTGCTCGATGGCGGCCAGAGTTCCGCCCATGGCATCAATCTTTTGAAGATATTCTTCTATCTGCGCTTCTATTTTATCGGTCATCGCTTCAATCATATATGAACCGGCCAAAGGGTCTATCGTATCGGTAGCGCCGCTTTCTTCAGCCACGATCTGCTGGGTGCGCAGAGCGACAGTTACCGCCTGCTCGGTGGGCAGGCACAGCGCCTCGTCATAGGAATTGGTGTGCAGTGATTGGCAGCCGCCCAACGCCGCGGCATAAGCCTGAAGCGTTACCCTGATGATATTATTCAAAGGCTGTTGCGCGGTAAGCGTGACACCCCCCGTTTGCACATGGAAGCGCAGCATCATGGAACGGGGATCTTTAGCGCCGAAACGCTCTTTCATTATCTTCGCCCAGCACCTGCGGGCTGCCCGAAACTTGGCCGTTTCCTCAAGTACATTAGTGAAAGCGTTGAAAAAGAAACTGAGACGCGGCGCAAAGGCATCAACGTCAAGGCCGCGGTCAATGCAGGCCTGAACATAAGCGATACCGTCCGCAATGGTGAAGGCCGCTTCCTGCGCCGCGGTGGAACCCGCTTCCCGGATATGATACCCGCTGATGCTAATCGAATTCCACCGGGGAACATTCTTAAAACAATACTCAATCAAATCCACCGTAAGCTTCATGCTCGGTTTAGGAGGATAGATGTACTGGCCGCGGACGGTGATTTCCTTGAGGATATCGTTTTGCACCGTACCGCCTAGCTTATCGTAAGAAACACCCTGCTCATCGGCAACCGCCAGATACATGGCCAAAAGCACGGTGGCAGGCGCGTTGATGGTCATCGATGTTGTAACCTTATCCAGAGGAATCTTATTAAACAGGGCGCGCATGTCTCCGATATAATCTATGGCCACACCGACTTTGCCGACTTCTCCCATGGAAAGCGGATGATCGCTGTCATACCCCGCCTGGGTAGGAAGATCGAAGGCGACGCTGATGCCCGTCTGACCCTGCTTGAGGAGATAGCGGTAGCGTTCATTGCTCTCTTTGGCGCTGCCGAATCCGGCGTATTGGCGCATCGTCCAGAAGCGCCCGCGGTACATTGTAGGCTGAACACCACGGGTGAAGGGATACTGACCTGGATAGCCAATCTCGTCGTTATAGTTAACGTCTGCGGTTTCCAGCGGCGTATAGAGTCTCTCTATGGGTGTACCGGAAATGCTGGTGAAGACTTCTTTGCGCTCCTTTTCGCGGACCAGAGATTTTTGCAGTATTTCTTTTCCCCACTTATCCTTGGCAGCTTTCGTCTTTTTCAGTTCATCTTTGTCAAACATTTTATGCCGCTCCCGTTTAAGTTTTACATTTGCCCGCATTCTATTTTTTAATAATCAAAGCATCCGCAACTTTCGCGCCATCCGCAAAAAGCATCAGGGGATTGATGTCCAGCTCTTTTATTGCATCGCCGTAGTCCGTCACCAGGCGCGAAACTTTCAAGATAATATCCACCAACGCGTTGATATCCGCGGGCGGTTTTCCTCTCATCCCCTGCAAGACACTGTATCCTTTAATTTCGCCGATCATTTCTTCGGCGTCCACACGACTCAGCGGCGCGATACGGAAAGAGACATCCTTGAGCGCCTCCACAAAAATACCGCCAAGCCCGAACATAATTACCTGACCAAACACCGGATCCTTAGTCGTTCCGATAATTACCTCAACTCCATCTTCCAGCATTTCCTGAACCAGAACGCCTTGTATTTTAGCTTCCGGCATGTATTTTTTGGCGTTGGAGATGACATCCTTAAATCCTGCGCGAACCTTCGCGTCGCTGGCTACATTCAGCTTTATGCCTCCGGCTTCCGTCTTATGCGTAATCTGCGCGGATTGAATCTTTAAAGCAACCGGGTAACCTATTTTACGTGCCGCTTCCACGGCCATATCAGCAGATGTGGCCAGAGCTTCACATGTAATTGGAATCCCATATCCACTTAAAATTTTCTTCGCCTCGAATTCGGATAAGGCATCCGGCGTATTTATTATCTTCCCGATTTCTTTATTCGAATGCGCCGCTGGTTTTTCTTTTTTAATTTCCGCATGCCGTCTGAGTTTGGCGCTATACCACGATAGATTATACAAAGCCTGGATCGCGTGTAAGTGATCCTTAATCACCGGAACACCGGCGTCTTCAATCGATTTAATGGCCTTATTGATTACTTCGGACACAGTGAAAACATTTGTGATCAAGGCGATTGGTTTGGTGGTGGATTGATAAATCTCGATGATGTCTTTGGCTAGAATAGGCGCGCTGTGCGGCATAAAGCCCATGGCCACCGCTACCATATGAATATTATCATCCGCCACAAGGGCTCTCAGGCAATGACCCAACATCTCCGGTTCGGCTACCGCCGCAGAGGTCAGATCAACCGGATTTTTGGCGGAACCAAATGGGGGCAGATAAGTCTCCAGCATGCGGCGTGTCTCGCCTGTAAACTCCGGCACATTGAGCCCCAGCCCTTCGCTCTTATCGGCCATCATCACTCCCGCGCCGCCGGATATGGAAAGGATGCCGATATTATTCCCCTGGGACATGCGGCCGCCACGATGCACGATGACAAAAGATGTCAGTTCCGCTAACGTTTCTATGCGGATGATTCCCATCTGCTGGAAAAACGCGTTGTAAATTTTATCGTCTCCGGCCAGAGAGCCGGTATGAGATGATGCTGCCCTCGCGCCGGCACCGGTTCGGCCGACCTTCATAATCATAATCGGCTTTTGCACCTTCAGGGCATCTTGCGCCGCCTTACGGAATTTAGCTCCGTTTTTGGCGCCTTCCAGATAGCCGCCAATGACTTTAGTTTCGGGAGTCGTCAAAAGATAAGAAAGAAAATCGGAAAACTCTGTATCGGCTTCATTTCCGACACTGACAAAGGAGCTGAAGCCGACGCCCGCCGCTACCGCATGCGCGAAGATCAATGTTCCGAAAGCGCCGCTTTGCGTCACAAAGCCCAAAGACATCGGATAGACCGGTTTTAAATCGACAATATTGGCAAAGGAAGCCATTACGGCTTTGCTCAAATTGACAAGGCCGACACAATTAGGGCCTAAGATTCGTAGATTATTATTTCTCGCCAGTTGCGTCACCTGCTCTTGCAGGGCCTGGCCTTCCGGGCCGACTTCAGAAAATCCTGAAGTAAAGAGCACCACCGCTTTGACTTTTTTTGCTATACATTGTTGCAATGCTTCAAGCACCGATTGCGCGGGAATGCTGATGATGACCATATCCACATCCCCGGGTATTTCCAATAAAGACGGATAGCACTTTACCCCGTGGATTTCCGTGTAATTGGGATTAATCGGATATAATTTCCCCGCGTAATTCCATTTCAGCAAGGCGTTTAACGACCTGCCGCTCGGCTTGCGAATATCCTTGGACACTCCTATAAGCGCTATAGAACGAGGGTTAAAGAAATACTCCATAGCCGATATGTCGACATTCCCACTTTTTTTATCCATTTCAACTATTGTCCCTCATTTGTAGTGTCCGTCATTTCATCAAATTTCAGTAAAAATACACCCAAAAAATAATCAAACATTTATTCTTTGTTGCGATCTTTGCAATATGCGGCTTAGTAAACTAAGGTCATATATACGCCCAAATAACGCAAGTCAAGCGAGGTCTTTGTTCGTTTGCAAATACAATTTATTTTTTCGTAGCAACCCGGATTGTTCCTGGAGTGTTTACAACGATATTTTAAGGATGCCGCATAAACATTTATAACTGGATAGCACTGGCCTCGTAGATATTCATCTTCGGCGACTCGGCGGCAAGCGGGGATGCCGCTTTCACGAAAGCACGGGAAGCAGACAAAGCAAAATGCGCCGCCAGTGCTTTACGGTCGGACCACTCCTCAACAAACACAAGGCGCAGTGGATTTTCAGCATCTTGATGCACTGCATGGGCAAGACAACCCGGCTCAGACCGTGAACGCCGCACATGTTCCAGACTCATAGCAAGAAGCTCGTTTAGAGAGTCGGTTTTGGCAATAATACTGCCGACGATAATGATCATGTTAATCTCCATATTACGCATTTATAGATTAAGAAAAAGCCTGGCTATACCGGGGGAACCGTGAACTTCCTCGAAACTTGGATGCCGTTTTTCCCCGTCAAATTTAAATCCCTGTTTCTCATATGCTCGCCAGGGAGGTTGTTTATTTTCTAATTGCAGATGGAATTTGTCTCTCTTCTCTTATTTCTTGCCTGTGTTTACATAAGATGATGCCCGCCATCCAACAACAGTGTCTCACCAGTCACGAGCACGGCGTCCTCGATGAAGTAACGGACAGTAGCTGCAATCATCTCCGGGGTGGCTGTCATCCGAAGGGGCAGTGTAGTCTCCAGAAAATTTTTTGTATTTTTATACCGTTCCTGACCCATTCCCGCCTGCAGCCATTCACCCTGAATGAAACCGGGGCATATGGCGTTGATCCGTATCTCGGGACCCAGGACGCGGGCGAGCGCAATGGTCATGTTGATTAGCGCCGCCTTAGAGGCGCAATAGGCGACAGAACTGCCGATTCCCCTTACACCGGCGATTGAGGCTATGTTGACGACGGCTCCTTTGCCAGCAGCTTTCATATACGGTGCTACTGCTCTGATCATCTGGTAGGGGCCAACCAGATTAATGCTGTATATGCGCAGGAAGTCTTCTTTGGATAGCCCTTCGAGATTATCGTGGGCATTAAATTTCGTGGTCCCGGCGTTGTTCACAAGAACGTCGATGCGGCCCCACTTCGCCATAGCCTCGCGAGCTATGCGCCGGCAATCTTTATCCTCAGAAACGTCAGCTTTGCAGAGTAGCGTCTCAGCTCCTAAAGATTCACACACCGCCTGAACTTCCCTGGCTTCCTTTTCGCTTTTAGAATAATTAACCACTATATTGTAGCCGTTTTTCGCGAGCAGTTTTACTGTCGCAGCACCGACACCACGGGATGAACCGGTAACGATAGCGACCGGTTTGGACTCTTTCATTGCATCCTCCTTATTCTATATGGATGTGCTTGCCTCTATCATAACTAGAGGCAAGCCCGCAAATTAATTCCAATAGGAAAAAATATTTATTGGGCTTTGTTATTCACTTTATGCCGATCGTATATCAATATTCGTAATTTTAAAGACACTAAAGCTTTTTGGCCTTATTCATCATGTTGGTGATTGTCAGTTCCAAAGTCAGCTCCCGTCCTGCCGACATCGCCGGAGCAAAATTTCTGATGAATTCTATTTCTTCATCCGTCGGACGAGGAGTCTCCGACAAATCAGAGGCAATCTTTAAATCCCACGGCACATCTTTTTTTACATCTTCAATTCTAACTCGGGGATGAATCTGGGCAAAATACATCTCTTTGGTAACAGGATCAAACCTAAAAACGCCCTTCGTCGTCAGCAGCATTGACGGCCCTGAGTTTTTGGGGAACAGGCCTGATTTATCCCGGCTGTCTCTCCCGTCAAGGTATCCGGGAGAGGTCATATAATCCAGCTTATTCACAAAATTCCCCCCCAGCATCGTGAGCACCGTTCTTTTCGCGTACGAAAGGAAATCGGCGGCGCCGCCCGATCCCGGCAGTCTCATCGTCGGTTTGTAATAATCACCGATGACCGTGGTATTGACATTACCATATTTATCGACCTGGCCTACACCCAGAAAACAAACATCGACAAAGCCTCGGTAGGTCATGGTAAAGGCGGAAAACAAATCGGTAGCATAGGAAAATCCGCGGCAGGAATGGGCATCGGCGATGTGGTTTAAGGGTAGAAGCGGTTCAAAATCTATGATCCCAGATTCCATCATAAGCGTGGCATGGGGGGCATACAAGGCCTTGGCCAGGGCTCCGGCAGTCGTTGGCAGTCCCACGCCCAGGATAACATTTTCATGGTCGCGTATTTCCTTGGCAACAACAATAACCAAAAGTTCTTGAAGCGTATACGGTTTACTCATAAAGCTTCCCCCTTTCTTGCAATGTCTTTTCCAGCTCTTCCATTGTCAGACCCATATTTCTCTCTCTACCCTCTCTGTCCCATCTCGTGGTGAAGGCGGAACCATAGTTGGCAGGAGCGGAATAAAAGGCCCTGGCCTTGATGCCGTCAAGGACACTGCTTCCGAACCTTTGTATATAACGATCAATATAGGCCGTGCGGTTTTCGCAGCCGTAAACCCACTCGTCCATCCAGGCCTTTAGTCCGTCAGCTGTACCATCGGCCATCATAAACAAACCGTACATGAAGAAATCTATATTATAGTGACCCAGAACCTCTGTAGGGTGTGCGCCCCAGGGGATCTCAATCACCGCATCGACACGATAGGCAGGGATAATAGTCAAATGGGGACTTGATTGAATTACATCATGCTCGACTATTTCTTCGCAGGAGACAATAATTCTTTTGCTGGCTAGAGCCGCGGCGGCCACACTACCCAAGGCTCCCCAATACTGGGCGTTTCCATCTTTATCCGCCCTCTGCACATGGACAATACAAACATCGGGATTTGCCGCCGGTACCGTGAGCAAATTCTTTCCGGTGTAGGGACATTTGATCACACGAAATTTATCTTCACCCATAAAACTTCTTTTGCGGAAAAGATCCGTGGCCATGACGCCTTCCAATACCTGGATGAAACTAAGACCGTGCATGCCCGCAACCAGCCGTGCGTTGTAGTCAAAGTTCGTATAGTCCTCCATTTCGAGAGTACCCGCGTTCAACGCCCGCTCCACAGCGGAACCGCCCTTTCTACCGCCTGCACGTATGACATAGGTTGTAATCAGTCGGTCAACACATCCGGCTCCGACGAGAACCTCGACATCAAAGATTCCCGATTGCGAATATAGGGTAAAGCCCTTTTTCTTTTGTCGGATGACCTCATAAACGAGTTCAGCACAGCTTCCCACGGTATAATTACCTATAATCAGATGATCATCGTTATGCACGAACTTGCTGACCGCCTCTTTCGCAGTCATTATCTTGCCGTTTGCTTCCGCCATATATGCCTCCTTTCCTTTTTGAAGAAATTATGAAATATCAATTGAGTTTCGAGTTAAAAAATAAGATACCCCGCAGCAAGCTACAGGGTATCTTAAACAAATCAACTCCCTCTAATCGCAACAGGGCAAATATCGGATAATTTTACCCCTAAGTTTAAAATGCCGCATCGACCCATAACGAGCCGGGGCTTTTTTAAAGGGAGTGTCAGGAATTATTTCAGACTTCCAGATATTTCTCCCGAACCTGCCTATTGTCCCTCAACTCCTCTACGGAACCTTTGAAGCCAATGTGCGCCTTACCCATCAGGTAAACCCGGCTGGCCAGAGATAAGGCCACCTTAAGGTTATGCTCCACTAACAGGATGGAAACACCCGCCTTGTTGATCTCCTCCAGCACATCCCTCACTTCCTGGACCATGAGCGGCGCCAAGCCTTCCGTGGGTTCATCCACAAGCAGCAACCGCGGATTACCCATCAGAGAACGGCCGATGGCTAACATCTGCTGTTCACCGCCGGATAAAAATTTTCCTTTCTGGTGGGTTCGTTCTTTGAGCATCGGGAAGTGGCTAAAAATTCTGTCAATTGTCCATAAGTTCGGGTCATTAGGGTCACCCATTTTACCCCCCTTGATTCCCAAAAATAGATTATCCAGCACGGAGAGTTCGGGGAAAATCCGCCTATCCTCAGGAACATAACCAACGCCCGCCTGGGCCGCCTTATATGGCGGATAACCCGTAATCTTCCGGCCTTCAAAGACCACCGATCCCGATTTTGATTCGACCAGCCCCATAATAGTCTTTAGGATTGTGCTTTTCCCCATACCGTTCCTGCCCAGAAGGGCAACTAATTCCCCCTCGGCAACATTCAGGGATATACCCTGTAATACATGGCTCGCGCCGTAGTACGTATTCAGATCATCGACTTCCAGCAGCATCTTCTCTCACCTCATAATATAATAAGGACGTCATGCGCATCATGCATTAAACCTCAAGATCTCCCAAATAGGCGTCTTTTACTTCCTGGTTGTGCCGAATCTCATCCGGCGTTCCCGTTGCCAGAATCCGCCCATAGTGAAGAACGGTAATACGATCCGCCAGGGAAAAAACAACATCCATATCGTGCTCGATAATGACCACCGTTTTACCCTCCGTCAGTTTTCTGATCAGCGCCACGGCATTATGGGTCTCATCGCGGGACATACCGGCCGCAAACTCGTCCAGAAGGACCAATTCCGGGTCCGTCGCCATAGCCAAGCTGATCTCCAGGGCACGATGCTTACCGTATGACAACGCACTGGCGGGAAAATTTCTTTCCCCAATTAGATTTATCCGTTTTAAGACCTCTTCCGTCTCCCGGGTGATCTCTTCGATCTTGTCCACCTTGCGGAACAGATTGAACCGGACACCCCGTTTGGAAAGAATGGCCAAGCGAATATTCTGAAAAGCTGTCAGCCGGTTAAATGTGCTGGTAATCTGAAAAGAGCGTCCCATACCGATACGACACAGATCACAAGGCTTTAATCCGGTTATCTCCTTCCCTTTGAAGAATACCTTCCCCTTGCTCGGTTTGTACGTTCCGGTTATAACGTTAAAAAGAGTCGTTTTCCCCGCTCCGTTCGGTCCAATGATGGCGTGCCGCTCGCCTTTCTTTACTTGCAGATTGACATCAAACAGCACTTTCAACCCGCTGAAATCGTGATACAGTCCTTTGGTCTCCAGCATGTTCATTAAATCTTCTCCAATTTATGACTTGAAGCTGAGAACAATCGTTGTTTCAACATAGTTATCAAGCCTGAAAACCCCATCGGGGCAAACATTATGACCAGAACAAGGGTCACACCTATCACCAATTCCACCCGATCCGTAAACCGCAAGACCAATTCTTCTATAATCTGAAAGATGGCCGTACCCCAAATGGGGCCAAAAAAGCTGCCGACGCCTCCGATCATAGTATTTATAATCGGGGCAAAAGAAACTAAAGCTCCCAGGGAACCATCTGCCGAAACCAGGTTATGAAATAATGCGTAAACGGAACCCGCCACGCCGGCAAAAGCAGCAGCAACAATATAAATTACAGCTTTTGTATGGGGCACCTTAAATCCCAGATAGTCGATCCTTTTGAAATTATCGCGAATACCGACTTGGATCTGACCGAAAGGCGTCTTGGTAAAGAACCACATCAGCCAGACACTGATCCCAAGAACGATGATGGCAAAGTAATAAAAGCTCTCCGGTGCCCCTTTCATATTAAACGATACCACACCCGGAATAGTGAATGCAGGTATGGGGAAATTTCCAATGCCGTCTTCTCCGCCGGTGATCCCTCTCAATTTGAGCGCCAGAACATACATGAGCTGGGCAAAGGCAAGGTGCAGCATGGCAAAAGCGGTGCCGCTAACCCGGACAACAAATGGACACAATATCATGGCCAGGACAATTGCCGATAACACACCGATTCCGAAGGCCGGTAACAGGGATAAACCTTCTATATGCTTCAGAGCCAGGGCCGTACCGTAGCCGCCGGCGCCAAAAAACATGGCATGGCCGAAACTGAGAAGTCCCGTGTAACCCAGGAGCAGATTAAGAGAGACTGATAAAACGGCAAAAACCGCAAACGTTACAAACAGGTTCGTATAGTATGCACCAAATACCTTGGGAAATATCGCCAGGATGCCTATTAATGCCACCCATAAAATCCAATGCTTTATTTTATTTATCATTCCTTCACTCCAAATAAACCATGAGGACGAATCGCCAGGACTATAGCCATAAAGCCGACGATGAGAACCGGGGCGAGTTGAGAAAGAAACTGGATACCATAAGAGCTAAGCAGCCCGAATATGATGGATACGATAAATGCCCCCAGAAGGCTTCCAAATCCGCCGGTAACAACAACAATGAAAGCATCCATTCCCACCTGATCGGCTAAGCCCGGAAATACAGTCAGAATAGGTGCAATGGCTACACCGGCGACACCGGCCATCCAAGTGCCCACCCCAAAGACAACCATGAAGACAACGGGGATATTGATCCCGAGAGCGTTAACCATGTCTCGGTCAGAGACAGCCGCACGAACAATTTTACCTAAACGAGTTTTGTATAAAAGCAAACTCATGATAACCATAACGACAACCGCCAGCCCGATCATGAAAAGCCGATAGCTCGGGTAATCCAGACCGCCTATGGACACCATCCCTGCCAGAATCGGCGGTATCTTAATGTGAAGGCTCTCAGTCCCCCAGAAGATCTTCACCACTGCCATAATAATCGCCGCAATTCCCACCGTCAGAATCAATTCACCCATATGCCCCATCACATGCACTTTTCTTAGGAAAAATTTCTCCAGAAGAATTCCAAAAAAAGCGGTGAAGATCGGCGCCAGAAGCAAGGCTATCCAAAAACTCTCCGTAATGGACAATACCTGGTAACAAAAATAAGCTGACAGCATAAAAAATGCCCCATGGGCAAGATTAAGAATCCCCATCATGCCAAAGATGACGTTGAGACCGGAGGCAATGAGAAAAAGCACCATGCCGTAGGCGAGCCCATGGATTCCCTGGGCCACATACATGGAGGTTGTTGGATCCATTGGTATGTCCTTTCGTAAAGAAATGCCGCATAATGCGCAAAGTGATGATGTTAAGAGTTGTGCACTATGCGGCTGTTATACATTACTTAATTATTTCCCCCAATTATCCTTTCCCTTGCATCGATCCAGTTTCTGATCCATGAGAGGCAGCACTTTGGCGGCCGGGATCGTGAATGTTGGGCCTGCATTAGAACAACCCTGGAACCAATAATAGGGCTCAATATTGAATGACACTTTCTGCTGCTCGGGCGGGACAAATTCGAAGATGTGAAGATCCTGGATGGCCTTATGGTCGCAGGTCCTCATTTTCATAATTTTCCCGTTTACATATTGGTAGCTATCCCCTTCCCAGATTTTGATGATCTTTTCCGGGTCCGTACTCTTGGCCCTTTCCATCACACTCAGGAGCCAATAGGTCTGCATAATGTAGGAGCCGAAGTTGCCGGTCCCGTGTTCATAGAGATGGGTGTTAAAAGGCGCCTGCCATTTGTTCTTCCACAGGTTGTTCCAGGTCTTATAATATTTGATCTGCTCGGGTGTCTTGAAGGCGGGGTTTTCCGACCCATACTGGCTGAGTTGGACTAACCCTTTCGTTCCTTCAACCCCGACCTCGTGAAGGAAATTGGGCTCATCCAGGAAAATGTGGGCAAAGGGCAGATTCATGCCCATCTGTCTGGCTTGCTTGACAAGGTTGGCGGCATCCGGGACCCAGTCACCGGTGTAAACGACCTCGGCTCCGGAAGCTTTTATCTTCTCCAGGTAGGGGGCAAAATCAGTTAAAAAGAGCTTATGATAATCTTCGCCGACTATCTGTGCTTCGGGGTAGAATTCTTTCATGCCCTTCTTGAAACCATCCGCCATCGCGTGGCCGAATGAATAATCCTGGCAGAGGATGTAAAATTTCTTTTCTTTTTTCTTAATCTGGGCATAGTAATAGGCGAATCCGCGGCCGATCTGATCAGTCTGAAACGTGCTCATAAATACATAGCGGGAGAAGTTCGTGGCGTCCATAAGTTCATCAGCCAGGGCCGCGGTGTCGATGGCAATGACCTTATACTTGTTCGCGACTTCGTTGATGACCTTCATCATATTGCTGCCGTCGGTGCCCCACAGTACATGAACCTTTTCCTGCAGGACCATCCGCTCGCAGATTTTCTTGCATTGGTCCGCTTTGGACATATGATCCGCCTTGATCATCTCGACCAGTTTCTTTTTTCCGTCCACCAGGATACCGCCCCTTTTGTTAATGTCGTGGGCCACCCATAGAGCGTTCATCCAGTACATCTGGCCGACTATTGCAGCCGGGCCGGAGTGAGAGGCCACAATGGCGATCTTGATGGTATCTCCGGTCGGGATCACCGGATTTGACGGGTCGAAATCGGACATATCCCCCATTTTGTTGACATCAAAAGCAGCATTTACTTTAAGTCCCTTAACTGCTTTACCTCCCTTCGCGGCCTTGACTGCTTTATCTGCTTGGGCAGCCATGGCTGTGGACGGGCTATAGATTGTTAGAGAGAAAAGAGAAAAAATACACAAAAAAATTAAAATGTTCTTACCAATACATTTCATCTTGAAGCTCCTCCTTTTTTGTTAAATTTTATGACACCGCAAAAAGCCTGAAAATTGCCATTCCGATGGAGAACCTAATTAGAAAACTATTATTCAAAAATTATCACTTGCGCTTCTCCTCAATCGGCACGACAACAATCCAGATTACATCTTCTCGCGAAACCATATCTTGCAGCTTATCTTTACTTTAGTTTCACAACTCTTGTGCAAACAAATTTGATCCTGATGAAAAAAGCATGAGAGAGGCTCTTTAAATTCCATACTAGTTTAAATCACGGGTATAAACCCCAAAGCAAGCTGCGGGATATTTATATTGCCCCGCTACGCTTTCGGAATTGGAGTTTCCCGAATAAAGAACAGCCGTTCGTTTTTTTAGCAATTGCCTAGCATGCATTAGTCTTCAGCGCAAGATAAATTTTTTGTTGCTTTTTTTTATGTATAGTGAATGAAATATAAAGTAGCTTTTTGTAAGAAATATAAATTCTATCACTGCGGCAAAGGGGTCATGTTAAATGAAAGTTGGTGGAAGAATTGTCAACAAGGAAAAAATATCCGAGACCGTTTCCAGCCGGATTAAGAATCCCAGACTTGTCCGGAAAAAACACCTCCACATCGCCAAAAAGGCCTCGAAATTATTTGTCAAAAAAGGATATCACCAGACGACCATGCGCGAGATATCCAGGGCGACGGGTATGGCTATAGGCAACCTCTATGACTACATCACCAAAAAAGAAGACGTTTTGTGTCTGACGTTTGATGTTTACCATCAATCCGTGCAGGAGCGTCTCGATGCCGAGCAGGCATTGAAAACCGATGACCCGAGAGAATCGCTGAGGTCGTTTATTCGTCATTCCTTAGAAAATATAGAGACCTTCAAAGACGAGATTAAATTAATGTATAGGGAATCCAGACTTTTGCCCAAAAAAAATCTGGAAAGAGCCATGAAAATAGAAATGGAACAAATACAGGCTCTCGAAAAAATTATACGTCAGGGGGTCGATCAGGGCGTTTTTCGCAAACAGGAACCTTTTTTTGCCGCCAGTATGATTTTTTATCAATTAATATTTCCAACATTACGAGGCTGGACGCTCTCCGGGAAATATTCAGACAAAGAAGCGAGCGATTTACTCGAGGAATATATCGTTAATCACTTCATCGCTTAAAATCTGAAATCGGTGGTCTGCGGTGTTTCCAGGGCAGAGCTTCTTCCAGCTGAGAGGCCAGGCGGAAGAGAGTGGCTTCATCGCCGAAGCGTCCAATAAACTGTATACCTATGGGAAGTCCTTCATTATTCCAATAAAGAGGAACAGACATCGCCGGTTGCCCTGTGGCGTTGCAAAGCGGCGTGAAAGGAGCAAAGTGAGCGGAGCGCTTCCACCCTTTAAGAGGATCCTCGGCGGTAGAATCAAAAGTCCCCAGCGCGACGGGCGGTTCTCCAAGTGTAGGCGTCATGAAAATATCGTAGTCTAAAAAAAAGCAGGCAACTTCCCGTGAAACTTTCTGAAGTGTCTGGACGGCAAAAAGATAATTCGACGCAGTAATTTGTTTTCCCACTTCATATATTCCCCATGTAAGAGGTTCATACTGTTCGGCAGAAGGATTTTTTCCTGTCGTATCAGCTATACCCTCTACTGTATGAACACAACCGGCAGCCCAGATGATACTAAAAGCTTTGGCCATACTTTTCCCGTCAATGGTTGGATTCTTTTCCACAAGTTTGTGCCCGAGAGAAGAACAAATAGCTACGGCTTCCAGAAGAGCTTTTACGCAATCATCGGCAATTTTTTCACCTCTTAATGTTTGGCTCATATAAGCGATGCGCAAACACCCGGGATTCTTTCCAACCTCTTTTCTATAAGGCTGGGCAGGTTCGGGCGCGAAATAGGGATCACCGGAAACATAACCCCTCGTGGCGTCGAGAATGGCCGCCGAATCACGTACCGAGCGCGTGAGAACATGTTCCGCTACCAAGCCGCTCATCAGATCTCCAAAGTCCGGCCCCAGTGAATTCCTACCTCTGGTTGGTTTCAGACCAAACAAGCCGCAACAGGAGGCCGGAATACGGATAGAACCACCGCCGTCGTTGCCATGCGCAATGGGAACGATTCCTGAGGCGACTGCCGCCGCCGATCCTCCGCTGGAGCCACCCGTTGTGAGATTCAAATTCCAGGGATTGCGACAGGGCCCGAATAGATAAGGTTCGGTGGTGGGCATGAGTCCCAACTCCGGAGTGTTCGTTTTGCCCACCGCAATGAGCCCTGCCTTTTTATATCTACTTACAAGTTCACTGTCGTGATCAGGTATAAAGTGCCGTAAATTTTTTGTTCCAAAGGTTATGGGTACGCCTTTGTATGAAGCCAGGAGGTCCTTGATCAAAAATGGCACTCCGGCAAAAGGCCCATCGGAAAGTGGCCCTCGGCTTGCTTTCCGTGCCTCATCATACATAGGAGTGACAACAGCGTTGAGCTGCGGATTAATTTTTTCTATCCGTTCGATGGTGATTTCTATGAGTTCGCTTGCTTGAATATCTTTTTTCTTAATTAGTTTTGCCAGATCAGTGGCATCCAAAAAAGACAACTCTTCGTATCCTTTCATTGATATGCTCCTTTTTTATCTTGCTGTCAGCATCAGTCTAAATGGATAAATTATTTAATTTAATATTCGCTAAATTCAGAGCTATGTCAACAATTTAATTGCAAGAGCTACCGGCGTGCGGATTTAAAATCACTTTTTGATTGACTACATAATCATATCCTGTTTTATATATACAAAACACTTACCGGGAGTCATAATATGTACGAAAATAAGCCTTGGTTGAAATTTTACGGACAAGTCCCTCACACGCTGGACTATCCCCGTATTTCCATGTACGAAGCGGTCAAGCGGTCAGCAGAACAAAGACCTAACGAGCTGGCCTACGATTTTCTTGGTTACACATCCACTTACCGCCGGTTTCTGGAAGAAATAGATCATTGCGCCGACGCGCTGGCCGCCATCGGCCTCAAAAAAGGGGATAAAATCACCATATCCATGCCGACATCCCCTCAGGGCGTCATTTGCTTCTACGCGGCCAATAAACTCGGCGCCATCTCCAGCATGATTCACCCTCTTTCTACGGCCAAGGAAATTGAATTTTACCTCAATACAGCCAAGAGCCGCTACGCTCTGACTCTGGACGCGTTCTATGGTAAATTTAAAGAGGTAAAAGATAAGACGCCTCTGGAAACGCTCATCCTAGCTCGAATTCCTGACTACCTAAGCCCTCTTAAGCGAATCGGATTTAATCTGACCGTGGGGCGTAAAATCCCGAAAGTTCCGAAGGATCCGATGGTTAAATGGTGGAGTGATTTGATGCGTAGCAGTTACCCGCAAGCCCCCAAAGCTCAAGTGAATACTGATGACCTGGCCGTTATCTTATACAGCGGTGGGACAACAGGCGTTCCCAAGGGAATAATGCTTTCCAACATGAATTTTATCAGCGAGGGCATGCAGGTATCCGAATGGGGAAAGCTCTCCGATGCCGACTCCATTCTGGCCATATTGCCTATTTTCCATGGCTTCGGATTGGGTGTTTGTGTCAATGCCTGTTTTATGGGAGGAGGCAAGACCATTCTTGTGCCGCAATTTACGCCGGAAACCGTCGCTCAAATCATCAGCGCGCAGAAACCCTCCTTTGTTGTCGGGGTTCCCACTCTGTTTGACGCGCTGAGCCGTCATCCAAAATTTAGAAAGGCCGATCTGAGCTGCCTTCGGGGCACTTTCAGCGGCGCGGACACGCTGCCCCGGACAGTCAAAGAAAGGTTTGAGGAAGTGGTGAAAAAGCAAGGCGGCAACGTCCAATTGCTGGAAGGATATGGACTAACCGAAGCAGTTACGGCCATCATGTCGATGCCTATTAACGAATACAGGGAAGGCAGCATTGGGATACCCTTCCCGGACATGCTGGCTAAAATTGTGAAGCTCGACACGACCACGGAGGCTCCCTGCGGCCAGGAAGGAGAAATCTGTGTTTCCGGCCCGGCCGTTATGATGGGCTATCTCGATCAGCCCGAAGAAACAGCCGATACATTACGTAAGCATCCTGATGGAAAAATATGGCTGCATACCGGAGACATCGGCACGATGGATAAAGACGGATTCTTTTATTTCAAATTGCGGCAGAAGCGGATGATCAAATCCTCGGGCATGAATGTCTATCCCGCCCAGGTGGAAGATATTCTTTACCGGCATCCGGAAGTGCAGGAAGCTTGCATTATCGGAGTTCCCGACGAGGCTCAGGTTCAGGTGGTCAAAGGAATTGTCGTTCTGAATGATCCCTCTAAAGCTTCTCCAGAGATGGAAAAGATACTGATAGATTACTGTCGTGACCAACTGATCAAATGGAGCTGTCCCCGGGAAATAGAATTCCGCGACAGCCTGCCGAAAACACTGATTGGGAAAATTGCCTTCAATGTCTTAGAGCAGGAAGAAATTGCTAAATTAAAAGCTGCCGGTAAATACGCAGGAAATTAAAAGAACATAGTTTTCAACAAATCCCGATACACTAATCTGTCGGGATTAATTCAACTAGCAGATATCGCTGCACTACGTTTGCAATATCTGAGTTTCATTAATTCGACATACTAATTCCGACGCGCCTTGCTTTCGGAATTGAAGTTACATTAATTAAAAATTAACTAAGGAATGAACAACAATGGAAAAACTAACTGAATTAAGAAATGCCGCCGCTGATCCTTACGCCTATGCCAAAAAATACAAGGAAGAAAGCGGCAAAAAAGTGGTCGGATATTTCTGTTCCTATGCTCCTGAAGAACTGATATATGCCGCCGGAGCGCTTCCTTTAAGAATGTTTGGTACGAACGAAGGTATTCACTTAGCCGATACGCATCTTCAATCCTACTGCTGCTCGCTGGTGCGGGGAATTTTGGAAGAGGCTCTCTCCAATCGCCTGAATTTCATCGACGGCGTTATTTTCCCGCACACGTGTGATTCCTTCCAGAGGCTCTCCGATATCTGGCGGCTGAACATCACTCAGCAGTTTCATCTGGATGTGGTTCTGCCGGTAAAACTCGATACACCCAGCGCCAAACAATATTTTATCGATGTTCTGGAAAAATTGAGAAAGGATCTGGGGAAAGTTTGGGGGATAAACATTACGGATGCGATGTTTACCGGCGCTGTGAAAACTTATAACCAAATCCGCAAGCTGATGATGCGTCTCTACGAAATCCGTTCTCAAAGACCGGGAGTTATCAGCGGCCGGGATTTCCACAGTGTAATCAAAGCGGCAATGACTATGGAAAGGGACAGTTTTGTTAAAGCGCTCACGGAAATCGTAGGCGAGTTGGAAAAAGCCGGCAATGGAAAATTAAAACCCGGCACCAAAAGGCTCGTGCTCACGGGCAGTGTGTGCAGTCATCCGGATATATACGATATAATCGAAAATTCGGGAAGTGTCGTTGTGTGGGATGATTTATGCACAGGATCAAGATACTTTGAAGGAATAATAGATGAAGCGGCTCCACCTCTTGCTGCGATAGCCCGAAGATATTTCAGCCGCGGTATTTGTCCCGCCAAACACGCGGGCCTCACCGACCGCGGCGAAAACCTTATCCGTATGGTTAAAGAGCGCAAGGCGGACGGAGTAGTGTTTCTTTTGCTCAAATTCTGCGACCCCCACGCCTTCGATTATCCTTACATAAAAGAAATACTGGAGGCCCAAAATATTCCCTGTATGCTCTTGGACATGGAAGAACAGCTCCCATCCGGCGGGCAGTTGCAGACACGCTTTGAAACATTTACCCAGATACTATAAACAGCAATGAACAATACTTAAGAGGGATAGAAAATGAAAAAATCAATATCAGACTTTTTGAAAATGGTTTTGATATTTCTGGCCGGGAAATTCAAAAAGTTCACCATGCGTTTTAAAAAATCGAAAACGATGAAAGATTACATGATGGTTTATTACAGCGATGCCAAATCGGCGAGGCTAACTCGTAAAAAAGTAGCATGGATAACCAGCGGCGGCCCCGTGGAACCTCTCATCGCGATGAACGTCATTCCCATTTATCCGGAAAACCACGGCGCCATGATCGGTGCCAGCAAAATGGGCGGCGGACTTTGCGAGACGGCGGAGGCTATGGGATATTCAGCCGATTTATGCTCCTACGCCCGTTCCGATATCGCCTGCGCGACCGTCAACGGCGGGCCGATAGGCGGGCTTCCGAAACCTGATATGCTTGTTTGCTGCAACAATATTTGCGGAACAGTGCTTAAATGGTATGAAGTTCAAGCGCGGTATTTCAATGTGCCGCTGTTTATCCTCGATACACCTTTTTGCCATACTGATTATACCAAGGAAGCCGCCAAATATGTCCGCGCTCAGTTTGATGAATACATCACTTTTCTGGAAGAGGTCTGCAAGAAAAAATTCGATTTCGAACGTCTGAAAGAAGTCGGGCATCTTTCCCATCAGGGACAGCTTCTTTGGCAAGCGGTGCTCGATACCGCGACAAACAAACCCTCTCCCATGAGCGCGTTTGACGCTTTTTACCATCTGGCCCTCATTGTCACCCTCAGAGGCACCAAAGATGTCATTGACTACTATACTCAGCTTGTGGCTTACATGAAAAGCCGCATCGCCCGCGGCATCGGCGCGGTGCCCAATGAAAAATACCGCCTGCTTTGGGATAATATTCCCATATGGCATCGCACCAGGTGGCTTTCCGAAAAATTTGCTTCGCATAACGCCTGCCTTGTTGCCGACACTTACACTACAGCATGGTGCGGTGCGCTAAAATATATTGATGAAAACAGATTTCTCGATTCCGCGGCCGAGGCTCATGCCAGAATTTATTTGAATATCGGCATCGATGAGATGGCGAAGATGGTTCTCGCGATGATCGACAAATATGACGTGGACGGATTTGTCCTCCACTCGAATCGCAGCTGTAAGCCATATTCATTCGGCCAACTCGATATTCAAAGCATCGTCGAAAAAGAAAGAGGAATACCGTGTTTGATGCTGGAGTCGGATATGACGGATGAAAGAATTTTTTCCGAAAGCCAGATTTCGACCAGAATCGACGCCTTCATGGAAATAATCAAAGAGAGAAAAGGAAAAGCGTAAGCCCGGCGGCGGCCAGAGGACAAGCGTCATTCTGGTTTATGACCTTCAGGTTACGAAAGCCGGAATCCAGATAGAGGGAAAACAAGGAAAAACATGCGCACAGCAGGTATAGATATTGGTTCCATTACGGCAAAGGCCGCAATTGTAGAAAATGGCAAGATTCTCGGCACTAGAGTTATATTTACCGGATATAACGCGGAAGCCGCGGGCCTGAAAGTTTATGAAGAAGTTCTGAAAGAAACAAGCTTGGATAAGGCTTCTGTGAAAAAAATTGTTTCCACCGGCTACGGCAGAAACAGCGTAAAATTTGCCGATAAATCTTTCACGGAAATCATGTGTCACGCCGCCGGTGCACATTACTTAGATCCGCACGTTCGATCTATCATCGATATCGGTGGACAGGATAGCAAAGCCATTCTTCTTGACGAGCACGGAAAGGTTAAAAACTTTGTTATGAACGATAAATGCGCCGCGGGAACCGGACGTTTTCTGGAAGTAATGGCGCGGGCGTTGGAAGTCGATCTCGATGAGTTCGGAGCGATATCGATAAAATCAAACCAACCATCCAAAATAAGTTCTCTTTGTACGGTGTTCGCGGAATCGGAAGTGGTATCGCTTATTGCCCGGGGAGAAAAACGGCAGGACATCATTGCCGGCATTCACGAATCTATCGCGGCCAGAGTTTCATCAATGATTGCCCGTATAGGGGTGAAAGAGCCGGTGATGGTAACGGGAGGCGTGGCGCGCAATATCGGAGTCGTCCATGCCCTTGAAAAAAAGCTGAGTGTGAAAATCGAAGTGTCGCCTTATGCCCAGGTCAATGGAGCGATAGGCGCGGCTTTTTTAGCTACTTCATTATAATCAATCTAATATGGGCAAAAAAACTTTCACCAAAGCAAACATGAACGATATACGCCGGACGAAAATAGTCTGCACGCTGGGACCGGCGAGCGACACACCTGCGGTAATTGAAGAGATGATTAAGGCGGGAATGAATGTTGCCCGCCTGAATTTTTCCCACGGCAGCCATGAAGATCATGGCAAGAAAATCAAGATTATTCGTAAACTTTCGGAAAAATTAAATCGTCCCGTCGCTATTCTTCAGGACCTTGCCGGCCCGAAAATCCGTATCGGTCATATTCCTGATCCGGGCATTTTGCTCCAGCCCGGCGCCGCTATTATTTTGACAACTGTTCAGCAGGAAGGAAATAAAGAGCGTGTCTCCGTATCTTATGACTCCATGCCTGAAGAAGTCCGTCCCGGAGACAGACTACTTCTGGCCGACGGCCTTTTGGAACTGACTGTTGTGAAAACGCGCCCGAAGGAAATTCTCTGCCGCGTGGTCACCGGCGGTTTGCTTACTTCGCACAAAGGAATTAATCTGCCCACGGGAACAATTAGTACACCCGCTATTACCGATAAAGACCGAAATGATTTGCTCTTCGGCATTAAAAATGATGTGGACTATGTGGCTGTTTCTTTTGTGAAGACGGCGCAAGATATCCTCGACGTCAAAGAACTGATCAGTGCGAGCCATAAGGACATCCCTGTTGTGGCCAAAATCGAGAAACACGAGGCTGTGGACAATCTGGACGAAATTATCGCGGTTTCCGACGGCATTATGGTGGCGCGCGGTGATTTGGGTGTAGAAATTCCCCTGGAAGACGTTCCTCTGATACAGAAGAGGATTATTAGAGAGGCCAACGCCCAGGGCAAATTTGTGATTACGGCAACACAAATGCTCCGCTCTATGGTGGATGCACCGCGGCCAACCAGAGCGGAGGCGGCAGACGTAGCCAATGCCGTTCTGGATGGAACAGACGCCGTAATGCTCTCCGAAGAAACCGCTTCCGGCAATTATCCAACCGAGGCTATTTTATTTATGGATAGAATATGCCGCACCGCGGAAACCGGGTTCCCTTATCGCCATTTTCTGGAAATGGTGCCAAAAAAAGATGTATCCGAATCCGTCGCCCATGCCGCCTGCGTTCTGGCCGAGCATCTTGACGCGAAGGTTATTGTTTCCCGCACTTATTCGGGAGCCACGGCGCGTTTTATTTCGCGTTTTCGCCCTAAACAGCCAATTGTCGCCCTTTCGCCAGAAGCAAAAACCGTCCGGCGTTTAGCCATGATTTGGGGCTGCTTTCCTAGGCTTGCGGAAAATCCCGATGTTCCTGATGAGCTTGTGGAAAATGCCGTCCGCTCCATTTTGCCCCAAGACGCTTTATCCAAGAGCGACCTGATGGTTATGACGCTCGGCCATTCCCAGTGGCTTACGGGGTCTACAAACATTTTGCAGGTAAAACGTTTGATAAATACCTAGTTCACAACTCGCAACACAGATAAAGAATATTCCACAATAGGTTGACATGAAGCCGTCTTTTGATTAATAATTAAAAAAAAGGAGGTTGATATGCCTGTAAAAATTGCCATTAACGGTTTTGGAAGAATCGGTAGGCTTGTGTTTCGAGCCGGATATAAAAGTAAAGACGTCGAATTCGTGGCGGTGAACGATCTCGCTGATGCCAAGACTCTGGCGCATCTTTTAAAATATGATTCAGTGCACGGAATAATGGATGCGGAAATCAAAGCGACAGATAAATCTATTATCGTCGACGGTAGGGAAGTCAAGACCTTTTCTGAAAGAGAGCCGGAAAAATTGCCCTGGAAAGACCTCGGCGTTGATGTTGTCCTGGAGAGTACGGGGAAATTTACCGACAGGGCGGGCGCGGAAAGACACCTCAAGGCAGGAGCTAAAAAAGTTGTCGTATCAGCTCCTGCAAAGAGTCCGGATGTGACCATTGTTTTTGGGGTGAATCAGGAGGTATACGATAAGAACAAGCACAACATCATATCGATGGGATCGTGCACTACTAATTGCCTCGCGCCGATAGTAAAAATATTGCACAGTGAATTTGGCATTGAATACGGTCTTATGACCACAATCCATGCCTATACCAATGATCAGGTTGTTATGGATGAACCTCATAAGGATTTAAGAAGGGCCCGCGCGGCCGCTCTTTCCATGATACCCACCACCACAGGCGCAGCCAAAGCCATATCTGAGGTTATGCCCGAAATGAAGGGCAAACTTGACGGACTGGCTATCCGCGTGCCTGTACCCAATGTTTCTATAGTGGATTTTGTCGCGACACTCTCGAAGAGCACAAACAAGGATGAAGTAAACGCGAAGCTCAGAGAGTACGCGCAGGGAGCCATGAAAGGAATACTTGCCTGCTCGGATGAAGAGCTGGTTTCCCGCGATTTTAATGGCAATCCCCATTCTTCGATAGTGGATATGCCTAATACAGCGGTAATCGGCAGCAAGATGGTGAAGATTCTCTCCTGGTATGACAACGAATGGGGTTTTTCCAACAGGATGCTGGAACTACTTTCTTTTATCATGAAATAGAAAAGGCAGATAAATAAGTATGAAATACATAGACCAGATAGATATGAAGGGCAAAAAGGTTTTTCTGCGGGTAGATTTCAATGTTCCTATGGACAAGTCGGGTAACGTCACGGACGATACCCGTGTGCGGGCGCATTTGCCAACAATCAACTATGCTCTGGAAAAAGGAGCGAAGGTAATTCTCGCTTCCCATCTGGGCAGGCCGAAAGGAAAAAGGGTTGACGAAATGTCTTTGAAGCCGGTTGTAAAAATTCTCTCCGGCCTCCTGAAGAAAGACGTGGTATTTGTCGATGATTGCATCGGTGAAAAGGTAGAACAAGCCGTAAGCAAAATGAAGGATGGCGATGTAATCCTGCTGGAAAACCTGAGATTCAATCCGGGAGAGGATAAAAACGACCCGGAATTCGCCAAACAGTTAGCAGCGCTTTGTAACGTATATATTGATGACGCCTTTGCCGTTTCGCACCGGGCGGCAGCATCAAATTCGGCGATTACGGACTTTGTAAAAACATGCGCTGCGGGATTCCTGCTGAAAAATGAAATCGAATACTTTAATAAGGCCATGGTCAATCCGGCGCGGCCACTGGTTGCCATCATCGGCGGCTCGAAGGTCTCCGATAAAATCGGTATATTGGAAAAAATAATAGAAAAGGTGGATAAACTGCTTGTCGGCGGCGGCATGGCCTTCACCTTCTTAAAGGCGGCAGGTTGCGGCATCGGCAAATCTTTGTGCGAGGAGAATATGCTGGAGTTGGCGCGCAAAATCACACAAAAAGCCAAAGAAAAAAATGTGCAGTTTTTATTGCCGGTAGATGCTGTGATTGCCAAAAGCGCCTCTGCGGATGCCGAGGTAAAGGTCTGCAGTATAAAAGATATACCGGAAGACTGGATAGGGCTCGATATCGGCCCCGCGACAATCTCTTTGTTCTCCGATGCGTTGCGAGGCGTTAAAACAATCGTTTGGAACGGACCTCTGGGCATGTTTGAGCTGGCGCCTTTCAGTAAAGGAACATTTTCGCTCGCCAATACTGTGGCAAATTCCGGAACGCTCTCCATCATCGGCGGCGGTGATACGGATACCGCTATCCATCAGGCAGGCCTTAGCGCGAAGATGTCTTATATTTCCACCGGCGGCGGCGCATTTCTCGAATTGCTGGAAGGAAAAACATTGCCGGGAATTGCCGCGCTGGAACCACGGGTATAAATACCCCAAAGCAAGCTCTGGGCTATTTATACCCTCCGCTTTGCGGGATAATTCAACTAGCAGATATTACTGCACTGCGTTTGTGGAGCTCCAATGATAGTTGCTAAGGTTCCCTGTGATGATGCGACATCCCGTGGTGGGATAATATCTGAGTTTCATTAAAATTGGAGTTTCACTAATCAAGCGAGGGGGAAAAATGAGAGAATGGATTGTTGCCGGAAACTGGAAGATGCACAACACCATACAGGAATCAGTCGCCCTGGCCAAGGCTATTGTCGAGGGCGTTAAAGCCATAAAAAAAGGCGAAGTTGTTTTAGCTCCACCTTTTACGGCCTTAACCCGCGTCTTCGAAACTATTAAAGGTTCGCGGGTAACGCTTGCGGCACAAAATATGTTTTATGAAGACAAGGGGGCATATACTGGAGAAATAGCACCCGATATGCTCAAGGATATCGGCTGCACTTATGTGATTATCGGCCATTCGGAACGCCGGAAATATTTTCACGAACAAAACAATGACGTTAATTTAAAAGTTAAGAAGGCTTTATCTGCGGGTTTAAAACCTATCATGTGTGTCGGAGAGACTGACGAGGAAAGAGTAAAAGGAATCACCCGGTCAATAGTCGACAGGCAGGTAAACCTGGGATTAAGCGGTGTGAAAAAAATTGATAATGTTGTCATCGCTTACGAGCCTGTATGGGCCATTGGAACAGGCAAAGTCGCCACATCGAACCAAGCCGAAGAAGTTCATAAATTTATCCGCGGCATCTTAAAAGATTTGTATAGTAGCGCGGCTAATGATATTCGCATTCTTTATGGCGGAAGCGTTACCAAAGATAACATCGGCGAATTAATCGCCATGGAAGATATTGACGGCGCCCTTGTCGGCGGCGCATCTCTAAAGGCAGACGCATTTCTCGGTATAATTCAGCAAATCTCCGCGAAGAAGAGGTGATAGCTAATGAAAAAGGCTTTAGGAACGATCGCGGCAATAATGGTGGCGGCTATTTTAATAGGAACTTTTATTACGGCACAATCTTCCACAGCAGGAGAGACTGGAAGGGACGGTCGTTTCATCGCCTATGATAACGGGACGGTTTTGGACACAAAGACTAATCTGATGTGGGCAGCTAAGGACAATGGGAGTAATATAACCTGGGCGAATGCTAAGTTCTATTGTCAGAATTACCGTGGGGGCGGCTACACGGACTGGCGGATGCCGACGCAGGATGAGCTGGCGGGGTTGTATGATGCGAACAAATCCCGTCCGGCAGCGTGCGAGCGAACGTCTTTCATTCATGTTGCGACGGAGTTGATTGATATTACCTGTTTCTGTCCATGGACATCGGAGACTAGCGATTCCGCTGCCGCTTACTTCTATTTCGATATTGGCGTAAAGGACTGGCATCGCCAGTCGACCGATTACGATGCCCGCGCACTTCCGGTGCGTTCCGGCAAAATCTCCGGGAAGAAATAATTTCAGCAGTTCTTCCTGTAAGTGAGCATTCATAATTTTTTACATTCATGCTTCCTTTCAAATGCTAATCCTTAGTGAATGTTATCAATAAATTTTCGATTTCGATTAACATGCAAGACTTTTAATCGTAATAATTAAATGCAGAGGCTGTAATACAACACATTCAGGCCACACAGCTCCTTGAATAACCGTCCTCCAGTATCAGAGGCGTACCTGAATCGAGAAATAGAAAATGGCTGAACTCTAACTTAACATGTGCTACAAGTATCGGGGGCAGGTCAATTATCAAAACAAGCGAGATGTAATAATGGAAAAATATTATGAAATTAACGTGCCAGCTGTGATCAGTGAACCGATGGATGAGGAGCTGGTAGTGATCAATCTGGACAATGGTTGTTATTATAGTCTGAATAAAACGGCCGCTTTTCTCTGGAAACAGTTGGAACAGGGTTGCTCAATAAATCAGGCTACCCGGCAGGCGGCCCAGTTTTATGGAAGAGAAGAAGCCCCGTTGCTGGCCGATTTCACAAGTTTTATCGAACGCCTGATGGAGGAACAGTTAATCAGAGTCGGTAAAGGAGGCCATACAAATGGACTACCGTTGAAAGAAGGACAGGGTGACAACTATTTGAATCCGAGCTTCGAAAAATATTCCGACATGCAGGAGATGTTGCTGTTAGACCCGATTCACGAAGTCTCGGAGGCTGGCTGGCCACACAAGGAAAAGAAATAGTTAATGAACAAATTTGAATCCCTCCTGCCGGAAATACTTACCTACTTCAGCAATGCGGAGCTTGCCGCCGCCGACTTAAGGCAGCGTACTCTGTCGCTTTGTGGCAGGCACGCTCACATCACCTATTCTTCAGAAATACTGGAAACCAGCCTTTTCAAGGCGTTTGAACATTTGGAAGCTATCGAGAACACCGCTGCGTCGGCATTCCAGGTTTTCGTCTGTGATAGAAACGTATTGAACAGGGATTTACCGGGCTGGACGCAACTCACGGAATTTTCTGCCAAAGACAAGAAAATTGTGATGTACAACGCGGGGGCTATTCACGCCCTCTACAATCCGGACAGCCAAGTGTTCAGCTTGATCGACATCACTTCGGGCCAGGGCTGGTATTACTTGCCGCAGGCCGCAGACATACCCTACTATGAAAAGGCGGCACCGATGCGCATGCTTCTACACTGGTGGTGTGAAGCGGCCGGGCGAGTTCTGGTTCATGCGGCAGCGGTAGGCTGGGTTTCCAGGGCAGTCCTTTTGGCTGGGCGCGGCGGCACCGGGAAATCAACCACGGCAATGCTGACGGCGCAAAACGGCTTTAGCTTTTTGGGTGATGACTATGTGGTTCTGGATAACGTTTGCGGGCCGGCCGTGCTGAGCACCTATAACAGTATTAAATTCCGGTGGGAAATGTTCGAACGGCTCCCGTCAACGAAAACTCTTTCTGTAAATGATCCGCATACTGATGAAAAGGGCTATTTTTACCTGTACGAGACACATCCGGACTCTCTAGTTAAGACACTGCCACTTAAGGCGGTCCTGCTGCCGGCTATTGAACAACGGAGTAAGACGACTTTTGTTCGCCTCCCCTCGACAAGAGGATTGCTCAGCTTGGCAGCCAGTTCTATTTTCCAAATGCCCGGTAGTGGCGAATCAACACTAAAAAAGTTAGCGGACATTTTGAGGGATACTCCCGTTTATCAAATGTCTCTCGGAACGGATAGCGTGGAGATCGCGGAATCTTTAAGGGATTTTCTGAGCAGCACGGAAAAGTGAGGAAAAAAAGATTGAAACATCCCAGAGTCAGTGTGATTATTCCAGTTTATAACGGCGAAAAATTTCTGGAAGAGGCAATAAAAAGTGTCTTTAACCAGGGATATGACAATCTGGAATGTATTGTTGTTGATGACGGTTCGACTGATGGCAGCGCAGCCATTGCCAAAAAGTTTGGGCAAATCATCTATCTGCATCAGGAAAATGCCTGCGTGGCGGCAGCCAGAAACCGCGGAGTGCAGAAGGCCTCCGGCGATTATCTGGCTTTTCTCGATGCCGATGATATCTGGGATCTCAAAAAACTGGCAACGCAGATAAGCTACATGGAAGAAAATCAGGATATGGACTATTCTGTTACAAAGCACAGTTTATTCTTGGCCGAAGGGGTGCGGAAGCTTCCTGCATGGGTCAGAACACGGCAATATAAACAGGAAATGGTCGCCTATATTCCCAGCGCCTTGGTTGTACGTAAGCCTGTTTTTGAAGCCGTTGGGAACTTTGATGAAACTTATCGGATTGGCGACGACAGCGATTGGTTTCTGAGAGCAAAGGATGCCGGCCTCAAATTAGGCATTGTTGAGCAAACCCTTCTTTACAAACGTGTGCATCCCCAATGCCTGTCCAGCCAAGCCGAGCTTACCAGTAAGGAATTGTTGAAATCCGTTAAAGCTTCTCTCTTGCGGGCCAAGTCCGTTGATAGAGTTAGCGTTATTGTGCCTGTATACAATGGGGAAAAATATCTTAAGGAAGCCTTGGACAGTATACTGGGCCAGTCGACGAGACCCTTTGAAGTTTTGGTCATCGATGACGGCTCAACAGACAGCACGGCAGAAATTGTTCGGCAATACGGCGAACGTATTCACTATATCAGGAGAAACAATGGGGGTGCGGCGGTAGCTCGCAACGACGGCATTAAAAACGCCGGTGGCGATTATCTCGCCTTTCTGGATGCTGATGACTACTGGGACAGGAAGAAGCTTACACTGCAATTGCGAGAAATTAAAAAACCAGGTGCGGCCAACATGATTTTCGGAATGAACGCTCAATTTTACAGCTCGGAAACAGGCGAGGACTTCCGGCAACGGTATCAATGTCCCAGCCATCCAACAAAAGGCGCACATCCCGGGACATTGTTGATGAAGCGGGAAGATTTTCTGAAAGTCGGGCTTTTTTCTACGAAATATAAGGCAGGTGAGTTTATCGAATGGTATCAACGCGCAAAGGAAGCAGGGCTGACCTCGGCCTTTCTGCCGGAAGTTTTGATGTACCGCAGGATTCATCCTCTGAATCATGGTATTGTGCAAAAGCAGCAGACCGAGGATTATGCCCGTATTGTCAAAGACATGTTGCTGCGCAGACGAAAGAAGGAGGCAGATGGTCAAGCCTGAAGAGTTGTTGCTGTTACATGCCATCCTGGAAAAGAATGATAGCACAGCCCTCGCCTATTATACGCAATGGACCCAAACCGTGGATCTGAACAAAGTTGAAGGAGGCAGCTTCCGGTTGCTGCCCCTCTTGTATAAAAGGCTGGCTCCAACAGGTCAACCGGTTCCACACCTGAATAGATTGAAAGGCATCTACCGCCAATCCTTGTACAAGAACAGTCTGCTTTTCCATAAATCTTTTAAGGTACTCGCTGAACTGGAGAAGATGGAGATACCGATCATCCTGCTCAAAGGCATAGCCCTTATCGCCGCTTATTATGAAGACATTGGGGCCAGGCCGATGAGCGATGTCGATTTTCTGGTGCGGGAGGAGGATGTCGAAAAGACACTGCGCTTCCTAAAGGAGATGGGATGGCATAGCAAATATTACTACTCGTTAAGCAGGGCTGTCAAGCATGTTCATTCTTTCGATCTGCAAAGCCCGGACGGTTGCGAACTGGATATCCATTGGCACGCCTTCTATCAGTGCTGTTGGGACGGGGCAGACCTCTCACTCTGGGATGGGGCAGAGACAGTCATTTTCAAAGAAGTAAGCGTCAGGCTTTTGAGCCCGACTTATCAGATCATGCATAATTGCACCCACGGCATCCGTTGGAATCCTCTCTCTTCGATCCGCTGGATTGTTGACGTTCTGAAGATCTTGGAAAAAAGGGCCGTTTCAATCGACTGGGAATTGCTGGTCTCGGAAACCTACGAGCGCAAGCTAACAGTGACCATGTTGCATGCACTAAGCTTTCTGAATTCCGAATTCAACGCCGGTATTCCTGAAGATGCACTAAGCAGGCTTACCGATCTGCCTAAAGATCCTTATGAACTTCGTTTATTTGCCATATTGACTTCGCCACGGCGCTTCGGCGACATAAGCTACAAATGGTTTATACACAGCGACAGCATGGGGACTGCTCCCTTATGGAAAAAAGCCGCTTTGTTTCCCGACTTTTTGAAAAACTTTTGGGACCTGCAGGCGTTCCACCAATTGCCGTTCTACGTCTTGAAGAGAATCCGGCAAAAGCTGGCCCAGCGCCATTCTGCCTAAACGGGATGAGGATTAGATTATATTAAGCCGCATGTAAAATTGAGAGGGTTTTTTATCAGGGTAACGCAATGTGTAAGAGCTTATCTCTCAAAGGACAGGAGACAAAAAGTGTCTGTTGAGCACGAGGGTCAGTACAAAAAAATATTTACTTTCTGGGAACCGAAGGAAGGTATGATACCATATTTGAAATTATGCCTGAAAACGTGGGAAAGAAGATTGCCTCAGTACAAAATAATTATCTTAAATTATTCGAACCTTGATAATTATATCCCACCGGAAATATATGATATTTCCTTGTTAAAAAAATTTACACTTATGCTGCAGAAAGATGCTGTCATGGTGGCCGTTTTGGAGAAGCATGGAGGGATATTTATGGATGCCGATACGATAGCTTTAAGAGACCTCAATCCCATTGTGAGTAGATTGGGTGAGACGGAGGCAGTCATGTTCGGCACACATTGTGCCTTTCTAGCAGCGAGACCCGGATCTTATCTGCTAAAGGTCTGGCGCAAGGTGATCCAAGATAAAATGCTTCGTATTTTAGATGATGGGCAAGCTGAAAAGGATCTGCCTTGGGATCTTTTCTCAAACAGTGCACTGGATAGTGCCATGAATGAGATTATAACGAGTAATAAGCTTGTAAGTGCTATACAGAAATACGCGGTCGATAAGTGGGCCAGTTATTTAAGAGAGAAAACTAAAAAAGCTGACATTGAAGCATTCCGCGGTCGGAAGTTACTTCATCGAATTAGTAATTCAGTTTTGATAAGGAAGAGAAATCTGTTGTTCAGGACAGTTTACAAAAGCTATTTAATCATGCTTGATCGCATTGAATATGGATTTATCCCCGAAGCAAAATATTTCAAGTCAAGATTTATGGAGCCACAGGAGAAATACTGTCAATTTTGGTTTGCCAATAAATGCGATATTAAAAACGTATTCACAGGTAAACAGAGTCTCATCGGACTTCATCATTCATGGACCCCCCAGTGGTACAAGGATTTTTCGGAAAGGGATGTACTTGAGCATGACTGCCTGCTTTCTAGGACACTGAAATACCTTCTGGAGAACTGAATGGCTATGCCATAATAAGTATAAAATTACTTGGGCATTACATCCAAATCCAGCAAACACAGAAAGATTAAATTAAGAAAGCAAATTTATGGAAAGATATTTGATATATTTAACCATATTTATAATAACATTAACTGGCGTAGTTCATGGTTTTTTTATTCAAAGGTATAAATTATTTCCCTATAGACAGATTGCCATTTTATACCATTTTATAATACACAGAATATCTAGTAAGACTTACGGGCCATGGTCTATTGGGGTGTATAAAGGTTCCAGTCCATTCGATTTAGCTGCTCCGGATGATATTTCCAATCCGATTTTAACAGGAAAAGATATTGTTGATATGAATGCTATGTTTGTCGCAGACCCATTTCTGGTGTTCAAGCACAAAAAATATACTATGTTTTTTGAAGCGATGAACAGAGAAACAAGGCAAGCTGATATTGGCTATGCCGAAAGCACAGATGGGAAGATTTGGGAATACAAGAAAATTGTAATTCATGAATCATTTCACTTGTCATATCCCTATGTTTTTGAGTGGAAAAATGATTATTACATAATTCCGGAAAGTCATCAGGACTTATCAGTTAGGCTGTACAAAGCAGTGTCATTCCCTGACAAATGGGTATACGTCGACAATTTGCTATCTGGATATCATTTTGCGGACCCTTCAATATTTCAGTATAATAAAAAATGGTGGTTGTTTGTTTCTACGCCTGAAAGTGACATATTGAACCTATATTATGCGAGTGATCTATTGGGCGAATGGAGACCTCATCCAATGAATCCCATAGTCAAATTCAACAAGAAGATCGCCAGGCCGGGTGGAAGAGTTATTGTTTACAATGGCCGGCTCTACCGTTTTGCACAGGACGATCATTCGAACTACGGTATTCGAGTATTCGCTTTTGAAATAACTGAACTATCTGAAAAATCATATAGGGAAAAGCTCGTAGAGACGCCGGTTGTAAATATGACAGGTAAAGGATGGAATTCAACAGGAATGCATCATGTAGATTTACATAAAATAGGAAGCAAGTGGATGGCTGTTGTAGATGGAAGGAATAGATAAGCTTTAGGGGGTAGTATGTCATATTTTCCAGTTAGCTAGAAAGAGCGAAAACAAAGGGGTCAGGTCTGCCTTTGACTATTGAGAAATGGGAATTAATTGCGTTCAGGTCAAACTTTCAAAACACTAATAAATGCTACCATTCAACTGGTAATCCACGATTCAATTTAAATCTTACGATTGTTGACTTGTAGATACCGTTCTTGTCAAGCGAAAGCTGGCTTATAGTTTGGATCATGCTTTTTACCGGATTTCAGGACACCAAAGACAACATCGGCGAATTAATCGGCATGGAAGATATTGACGGGGCGCTCGTCGGTGGAGCGTCTCTAAAGCCGGACGCGTTTTTCGGTATAATCCAGCAAATCTCCGGGAAGAAATAATTTCATACCAATTTGTTGTAGGACGAATTTATCTTGATTAGAAGGTAAGCTCTGCTTTATCGAGTTGTTGCTTAATCCATTTTTCCGCTTCTTTCTCACTTTTTTCAATTGCTATTTCCACACCTCGCTTGGCGATATCGAGAAGTCGTTTTGACTGATCCTTACTTTCAATAGCCTTTTTAATATTGTTACTTATTTGTTTCTGTTTGGTTAATGAAATACAAGGAATGGAAATATTCTTAACCTCTTTATCTGCTATTTTCGGTTGCCCTGTTTGAGCTTTTGCACGTTCTATCTGCGACTGAATATAGACGCTATGGAAAAGCGTTTCAAGATAAAAGGGATCGTAAGAATCTTTTGCCTCTGGCCGAAGCCTGAAACGGCCGGTATTATTAGAAAAGTAGCTTCCGACAAATTCTTTCAGAATAAGATTCGATTTTCCTATTGTATCGCCAATTATTGCCATCACAATATCGTTTTCCTTCAAGGTGTTTTGCGAATTATCATTGAAAGTGTCTTCAAGATAAATAACCTCGTTAGAGTTTATACTCCCGATATTTGATAATTCTTTAATACGAATATACGCCCGTTTCGTTTTCTGTTCGGTATAGTATTTTGTATCAATAAAGTCTCCACGCCTGAATGTAAAAATTTCATCAGCCTTAAAAGTCTTAACCTTATCTTTTGATCGATTTAATATTTTCTCATACATTGGCTGGTAGTATTCGGCATCAATGCGCTCGCTTGCCTGCGTGTCGGAGAAGTTTTTGACAAATGAAAGCCGATGTTCTGGCTTCCAATTTACAAGGCCAAGCTCGGAGAGAAGGATTTGCTCGGCATCACGATAAAATACCTCGCTGTCGCTCAATGACTTAGTTCCTTTCATATACAGCTTTGCAATAATATTTTGAAAACTTTTAGAGGCGACCAGGATCAATAATCCTTTTAACTGCCATATAAAAATATGCTGTTGAATACTACCTACGGGCAATCGTTCAGTCTGACTTTTGCCATATTTCCCGTTTAAAAAGATTGTCAAATAATAAGGATTTATAAGCTCGTTTGTTTCTATCTTAGCAATGTCCTGATTTGAATTTATGGGATATTTCCAAGCAGGATCAGCAATCGTAGAATTTCCAACCGTTCCAGACATGGTAAGCATGACTATGTCTGACGTAACGGCTGACTTTGAAAGAAGTCGATGCGTTGCCTCATTGATATAAAGCACTTCCGAAAAATCAACAAACCCTTCCTTGATGTCCTTGCATCGTATAAAAGGAATGCCTTGATCAACCAAAACCATCTCATTGCATAGTGCATAGGCCCCAAAGCTTTTGATCGACTTGCTCACATCGTCCAGAAGTTTGCAGTTAGCCTTCCTCAATATCTTCTCAATCTGTAAGAAGCCGGGTTTGTAATACTCTGCGTCAAGCCGTGTTCCTTGATCTAATTTTTTGTAATCAACGCAAGATATTTGCATATCTTATTTCCAAAAACTTACTTTCTCTTTTTTCGCCCAATCAATAAATGCCTCGGCGATACCATTTGGCAATTCCCCGCCTTGATTATTCAGGTCGTGATCAACGATAAAATGACCGTATTTGTCTAGCTTAGTCTTACCCTCGCCATTCTTAACATAGACGTATTCACCTGAACTATCTTTGCCGGATTTTTCCGAAACAGCAAAAAATATAGGATAATCGTCTTTCTTAGGGCAGAGCTTGCTGTCCCATTTTTGCAGGAATAAAACGCTTGTCTTTGTACCGGTGTGAGGCTTAAAAGTATTGCCCTGAAGACCCACCACCGCCAAGATACGGGCTTTGTTAGCTACAAATTCACGAATGCCTTTGTCGGACGTATTGTTGAAGCGACCTTGTGGTAAAACGATTGCCAACCTACCCCCAGGTTTTATGCAGTCAAGATTTCGTTCGATAAAAAGTATATCCCGGCCAACCTTTGATTTAGGCTTATTCTTATCGTTATAGCCAAGTTCATATTTATGAATTATGCGGGATTCTTTTATATCACCGGCAAAGGGCGGATTGGCCATCAGTATATCAAATCTAAATTCCTTGTAAGCATTAACCTCTTTTTTAAGAGTTTCCAAACGCCTGAAACCGCTCCCATAAGTATCTCGCCACTCTGGATTATTCACTATTTCATTCCAGCGGTCATAATCAAGCGTGTTAAGATGAAGAACGTTTGTTTCGCCATCACCGGCGATAAGATTTAATGTGCGCGCCACACGGACAACTTTTTCGTCAAAATCAATTCCAAAAACCTTGAGGACGTCATCTTTTTCTTCCTGAGAAATTTCGGTATTTTCAAACAAGTGTCCGGTAAGGTGAAAGATTGTGTGCACAGTGAATCCGCAAGAGCCAGCGGCGGTGTCAATCATATATTCACCCCGCTTGGGATTGAGCATCTTGACGCACATATCGATCACGTGACGGGGTGTGAAATATTGGCCTTTCTCGCCTTTTGCAGATTTGCTGACCAGATATTCAAAAGCTTCGTCTATGATCTGCAGATTGGAATTGAAAAGTTTAACATCCTGAAGACTGGAAACGCAGATGGAAAGGTGTGAAGGTGTAAGATCAATTTTGCTTTCATCAGGGAATACGCCTGGCCATTTCTTCTTGGCGTCGTCAAATAGTTTCTGAATCTTTTTTTTCAGATCACCTTCTGATTGGCCGGTATTCCGAAATTCCAAAATACGAAATTGTGAATCGTCAATATCGCTGACCACAGCTTTTATTTCATCAAAAGTTGAGTTGCCTTGAGTCTTGCCATAAGGAGCTTTCCTTTCAGCCACCATGGGGAGGTTTTTCTTTTTCAAAAAATAATTTATGATGTCTCTATCTTTATTGCTTTTCTGTTCGTCATACAATTTCGTAAAAATAAGTTTAAATACTTCCTCAAAAACATCCACGCCAGCATTGGCTAGGACTTCATCCTCCATTTCGGTGATGATTGTCTTTAATGATTTGCCTTCATTCGGAATCTTATCCTTAATAATCAGATCACGCCACGTAAACCGTTCTTTCAAAATGTCTTCAAGCGTTTGGTCGGCTTTCGGGATATCGGTAATGTCTTCAAAGAAATTCGGGTCTTTTCGGTTATAGTGTGATATCTGTCCGCCGTTTGTCCATATGCCGATAGGGGCCCCGGTGGCATTGCAGTATGACCTTAATTGTTCTTTGCCGTCTTTGAGTTTCGGTTTTTTTACTTCAACAATTATGTATTCAACAGTTGGCCTGTCCTTATCAAAGACAACTATATCAGCAGATTTAGTTTCACGGCCAAACTGGACTGGCTGTTCAAAGCGTATGCGCCTTTTAGGATAGCCGTAATAATTGATGAGTTTTAAAGCATAAAGCTGACGGATAACTTCTTCGGGTTTAAGCTGGATTTCTTTATCTCTTATTATGCAATTGATGTAAGGTTTACCTTTTTTCTCTATTATTTTTTCTTCGATGTAATTTATTTCGGAATTTTCAAAAATTGAAAGGCTATAATTTGAATCTCTTAAGATTTCCCCCAACCATTTCTTTTTCATATAGTTTCCTTATTTAATTTTTTTAGCTCTTTATATTTTTGAACATTCCATTTTCCTAGAATAGAAATTAGTTCGCCAGGATCATTAAATTTTTTCACCTCTTTCGTATCCGCTGGCATCAGCGCTACGGTGTTGTCGCGTCCGGCTGTATGTTTAAGATTTTAAGGATGGTTTCTATCAGTTTTTTTGTCCGTACCGGCTTTGGCAATATATAGTTATTTCCGATTTTATTCTCTTTTCTGTCAACAACATCATCTTTTGTGGCGAGCGCCGTGATATATAGAATCGGGATGTTTGCCGTAGCGGGATGTTCTTTCAAAGCTTCCGCGACATCCTCGCCGGGCATGTCCGGCATGACCAGATCAAGCAATATGATATCCGGCAGTTCACTTTTGGCCAGTGCTATGCCGTCTTCGCCGTTTGTCGCAGTAATCACATCGAACAGTCCGTCATGCATGAGATTTTTTTGAACGAAATAACAAAAATCCACTTCATCATCAATGACCAACACTTTTACATTTCTTGTCATGTTACACCTCTTTTGCATCAATTATTTTACTTGCAGGTTGGAGTTTTACAAAAAAAGTTGTTCCCTTGTTTTCCCGGCTTTCAACATCAATGGTGCCGTTTAATCGATCCATGATCGTATGGGCAAGGCTGAGACCCAGACCCGTGCCTTCATTAGTGGGTTTGGTAGTAAAAAACGGCTCGAATATTTTCGACAGGGTCTCTTCCGGGATACCCTTTCCGGTATCCGATATTTCAACAACAATCATTTCATCGCCAATGCTGAAAAAATCAGCCTGACGGTAGCCGGTTTTATAGCCGATCTCAGTGACTAATTGTTTATAGGCGCGAATCGTCAATACCTTTTTTTTGCAGTCTTTCATGGCATCAACCGCATTATTAACAAGATTCAAAAAAACCTGTTCCAGCATAGTATGATCACCCGCCACTTCCAGCGATTCATCGACATACTCACGTCGAACGCTCACACCACTTTTTTCAAGTTTAGGTTTTGCAAGCGCCAGGACGTTATCAAGCAACGGATTGAGGGGAAGTTGAGTGATTTTGGATACCGTTTGTCTGGAAAACGACAAAATGTTTTTGATGATATTATCGGCCCGATTGACTGCATTAAAAATTTTTTCTATTGCCTCCTGCATATCGGGCTTATCATCGGGAAGATTGTTTTCGAGATAATCCATTCCCATATAAATAATTTCCAACGGATTCCTGATTTCATGGGCGATACCGGACGCCATCCGCCCTAGCGCGGCCATTTTATCTTTTTGTATCAACCGGTCCCGGGTTGTTCGCAACAATTCAACAGTATCAGTTAATTTTTTCTCTTTTTCAATCCGGTCGGTGATATCTTTTGAAATAATGCAGACCCCCAAAACATCCCGGGTTGACGGATCTCTTATCGGGCTCAGCGTATTGGCAAACCATATGCCGTGATTTTTATCATAGGATTCATACTGTACCATGTCATTATTCTGGTATACCGATCGAACATAGCTCAAAGATTTTTCCGCTTCTGTCTCATCTTCGTTATAAATCCGTGAAATGGTCAAGCCGAGAATACTTTTTTCATCCTGGTATCCATAAAATTTGACGAGTTTTTGATTGGCAAATAAAAACTTCCCTTCCTGATCGACAATACACATCAACACATCGGTAGCTTGAACAATTTGCTCGTATCTTTCCCGGACTTCACGAATCCGTCTGTCTTTGTCTTTTAATCGGGTCGTTATGAGATACCAGAAGAACATTGCAATGACAATAATAAACGGGATCCGGATCAAATAGCTCAGCGCCATCGGGCCTGCTAAAAATCCCTTTTCATATAACAGCCAGCCGTAGATGACGGAAAAGATGAGGATGTTCATCATCAGGTATTCAAAGCGGGAACTCATTGTTGTTAATAAGACAATAAAAAAATACATCAGGTATAAATCCGACCCGGCATATCCGGAAAAATAAATCCCGGCCGGCAGCAGTATGCTGTCACATAAAATTAACCCATAGAAAATCTTATCGTCATAGAAATATTTTTCCGGAATGTGGGCAACAACCAGATTGGTCAGCAGATAAACGGCAATGAAAATATATCCACAGGTTTCGCATTCTTTGCTGGCGGATGGTGAAAAAAGAATAAAATAAGCGGTCGCAATAATGACCACTAAGCGAATAAAAAAAATAATTTTTTTTCTGGGAAATGCAGTTGGCATCACTGCCTCTCTGATAAGACATTGCTTTTTGACAGTTGGAGTATAAGACAAATAGTTCTGTTGGTCAATGAAAAAAGGCCACAAAAAGCGAGATGTTGTACCAATGATCGTTGAAGAGAGGTATTAGAAATAACACTAAGCACTAACTACCTAGCAGGCTAATCCCCGCCTTTATACATTTCTTCGATGATATCTTTGTATTGTTCGGCGATGGCTTTGCGTTTGACTTTCATCGTCGGGGTCACTTCGCCATCCTCGGTATAGAGTTTTTTGTCGAGCAGGCGGAGCTTGCGGATGTTTTCCACCCGGGCAATCTGCTTATTTACTTTGTTCACTTCGTCCGTGATAAGTTTGATGACTTCTTCCGTGCGGGTAAGGCTGGCAAAGGTCGTGTACTGAACTTTGTGGTCCTGCGCGTATTTTACGACGTTTTCTTCGTCAATAACAATCAATGCCGTGATGAATTTTCGTTTGTCGCCGATAACCACAGCGTCCGTGATGTAAGGAGAATACTTGAGCAGGTTTTCGATATACTGAGGAGCGACATTCTTACCCCCCGCCGTGATAATCAGGTCTTTTTTGCGGTCGGTAATTTTGAGGTATCCTTCCTCATCGACCTCGCCCACATCGCCGGTGTGGAACCAGCCTCCTTCCATTGCCTGCGCGGTAGCTTCAGGTTCCTTGAAGTAGCCCTGGAATATCCCGCCGTGGCGAATCAGAATCTCGCCATCTTCGGCAATCTTCACTTCACTCTCCGGCAGGCTTCTGCCAACAGTACCCAGCTTGAAGTGCTCTTCATCCGAAATGTGCGTGATTCCTGTAGTCTCGGTTAGTCCATATCCTTCCCGAATAGGGATGCCGATGCTCTGGAAAAATTTAAGAATCTCATGGGAGATGGGCGCGGCACCGGAAATACCTAACCTCACCCTATCGAAACCGAGGCGTTCCTTGAGCTTCCAGAATACCGAGAAATAGGCAGTCCAGTAAGCGATAAAAAGGTAAAAAGGTATGTTCTTCTTGGCTAACTTACGTGTGTTGTACATGGAGCCGATCTTGTAAGCAGTATTGAAGATTGTCCGCTTCAACCAGGTGGCGTCTGCCATCTTGAGCACAATGGCCGAGTGATATTTCTCCCAAATTCTGGGCACCGCGTGAAATAAGGTTGGGGAAACATTGCGCAGGTCATTCATGACTGTATCCGTGTTTTCGGTAAAGTTTACGATGTGGCCAACCCGCAGGTGCATCATGAGGTCAAATATCTGTTCATATACATGGTTTAAGGGGAGAAACGAGATGGTCTCATCATCAACGTTCATTTTGGTAATCTTCTCGTTTTGTTCGGAAATCCACAGATAATTCTTATGAGCAATCATGGCGCCCTTGGGCGGCCCGGTGGTGCCTGACGTGTAAATAATGGATGCGGTCTCATCGGGCTTACCTTCTTTAACTATACGCTCAAATAGCCCCGGATTATCTTTATCGGTCTTGATGCCCAGAGCAAGCAGATCATCGAAGCTCATGAGCATGGGGTCATTGAAATGCCTAAGACCCTCCATATCCCAGACCACCATTTTTTTCAGGTGCGGTGTTCTTTCCCGGCATGCCAATGCCTTGTCGAACTGTTCCTCATCCTCACAGAAAAATACTACCGACTCGGAGTGCCCGACCACATATTCGCACTCCGCAACTGGATTGGTGGTGTAGACGCCCACAAAGATGCCCCCTAGCGACATTACTCCCATGGCGGAGAAAAGCCATTCGGGCTTGTTCTCGCCGACAATGGCCACGTGATCGCCGCGCTTAACACCGAGAGCGTGCAGACCCATGGCTACTTTCTTCACGTTCTCATAGTACTCAGCCCAGGTGATGTCGTGCCAGATACCATAATCCTTCATGCGCATAGCAATCCGTTCAGGTTGTCTGGCCGTAATTGCTTTCAGACTCTGGGGCAGGGTTTTTACTTCATCCATTCAAGACTCCTCGTTCATACTGATCAGCGCCTTATCTAAATCGCACTTTCCTGCGGTATCTTTTGTAGCCTTTCACCGATGTTTCTGTGGCGATGCCGAGGTAGAACTCCTTGACATCATCGTCTTCCCTGAGTACTTCGGGTTTATCCGCCCGGACAATACGGCCGTTTTCCATAAGGAAGGCGAAGTGGGAATATTTAAGCGCCATATTCACGTTCTGTTCCACAAGCAGGATGGTTACTCCCTGCTTGTTAATATTCTGGATAATTGTGAAGATTTCTTTTGTAAGCAAAGGGGAAAGCCCAAGCGATGGTTCATCAAGCATCAGAAGTTTCGGGCGGCTCATCAGCGCCCTGCCGATGGCGAGCATCTGCTGTTCGCCGCCGCTTAAATGCCCGGCCTCCTGGTTTTTGCGTTCTCTTAAAATGGGGAATTGTTTGAGTACTGCTTCAATATCCTCCTGAATGCCCCGCCTGTCTTTGCGGGTATAGGCCCCCATAAGAATATTTTCCATAACCGTGAGCTCAGGGAAGACTTCGCGGCCTTCAGGAACATAGCTGATACCCAGACGGACGATCTCTTCGGTATCCATCCGGTCGATCCTTTTACCCATGAACTCAATGGTGCCTTTTTCCGGCTGGTCATCGTCGAGCAGGCGCATGATAGTCTTTAGTGTTGTAGACTTGCCCGCGCCGTTGCTGCCGAGAAGCGCTACGATAGCTCCCTGCTTAATCTCAAAGGAAATGCCGTGCAACGCCCTGATCAAATCGTACCATGTCTCGATGTTTTTAACCGAGAGCATTATTTCTCCTCCACGCCCAGGTAGGCCGTGATGACATCGGGGTGTTTCTGAACCTCCTGGGGTGTTCCTTCAATTATTTTCACGCCCTGGCTTATAGCCAGAATTCTATCCGAGATGCCCATGACCATATTCATATCATGTTCGATGAGCAGAATTGTCACCTTATAATCTTCCTGAATATCTTTGATCCATATCTTTAAGTCGTCTTTTTCTTCGGTATTCATACCCGCGGATGGCTCGTCCAGAAGTAATACTTTCGGCTCGATCGCCAGGGCTCTGCCCAGCTCTACGAGCTTGCGCTTGCCGTAAGGAAGACTCGATACGAACTGATCACGCAGGGACTGGAGGTCGAGAAAGTCGACGATATTTTCTATTATTTCACGATTCTTAACTTCTTCCTTAGCGGTACTTGAATGTCTACCCCACATGAAGGCACCGCCCACGATCCCCGTCTTCATGTGGATATGTCTGCCCAGCATGAGGTTATCCATGACGCTGGCGTTGCCGAAGAGCTGGATGTTTTGGAAGGTGCGCGCGATGCCCATGCGGGCTATGTGATCCGGCCGGTAACCCACCAGATTTTCATCTTCCAGCAGAACCTTGCCGGAGTCAGGTTTATAAATCCCGCTGATTATGTTAAATATGGTGGTCTTCCCGCTTCCGTTGGGCCCGATAATGGAAAATATTTTATTGTGTTGAACCTCGAAGCTCACGGATTCCACAGCCCTGATCCCGCCGAAGGAGATGCTCAAGTTTTCAACTTTGAAGTGCGCCATGTGCAAAAATTCCTAATATTATAAATGATCCTTAATAAAATTAGGGGCAGGGCATGCCCTGCCCCCGTCAATCACACTATTTCTTTTTCTTCCATGTAGCCAGATCGTTGGATGTCCAATCCTGCACCAAAATGTAGCTGGAGTTGGGTCCACATTTCTGAATCTGGATCGCGTCAGACCCCTGATGAACCTTAGGCGACCAGTTTATAACCGGACCTACGCCCTTAAAATTCTTCATGGAGTTGAGCTGTTTCAGTACGGCTGCCGTGCTCAGTTTGGGTCCTGTCCGCTTGAGGGCCTCCACAAATGGCTCAGCAAACATCATACCCGCCAAGTAGAAAGTGCCAAAGCGCTCTTCAGGTGCGTATTTTTTGGCAGCTTCGCGGTATTTATTCATGGTGGGTGTGTCGGCATCGGGCGGTAAGGCGAACGCACCGGTAATCATACCCTCCCAGAGACCGCCAGATATCTTGTTCATAAGGACAAAGTCAGACAGGGTATTGGATGACACCCATTGGGGCTTGAATTCGATGGTGGCTGAGGTTTTCAGCGCAATGGTAGCAGAGGTGGGATTAACCCACATAATAACTACTTCGGCCTCAGAGTTTTTTAAGCGTAACATCTGAGAGGAGAGGTCTTTTTCACCAGGTTCCACTGAAAGCTCTTCCACAAGCTTCATTTTTAATGCATCCATCCTTGCCTTGCAGCCAGTAAGTCCGCTCTTCCCATAGGCATCATTCTGGTAGAAGAAAGCAATCTTTTTGGCTCCAAGTTTATCCACCACATACTTGGTGAGGATGCTTGCTTCATCTTCATAAAGTGGGTAGACGGCAAAAAGATACGGATTAACCGGAAACACATACTCTTTTATAGCAGTTGATGGGCCCACCCAGATGATTTTGTTTTCAGCCAGATAATCCTTCACCGCCATGCCACAGGCTGCACTCACGCCGCCGACAAAGGCGAAAACGCCTTCGCGTTCGACCAGTTCCTTAACCGCCGCTTTGGTCTTGGCTGGATTGTACTCGTCATCACGGATGAAGTACTTGATCTTGCGGCCGTGGATACCGCCCTCTTCATTTACGATCTTGAAGAGGAGATCACTTCCCCTAGCTACCGACCCCCATGGCGCCGCCGGTCCTGTCTGTGGACCCCATTGGGCGATTCTGATTTCCTTGGCATCAAAGCCGGGTTTGGCTGCGGCATGTGCAAGCACCGGAATCAGAAAAGCCATGCAGATAATCATTACTCCGATCAAAACTTTTTTCATAACATCCTCCTTTTTATTATATTCGTTGGTACGTCTTAATATCCAGCCCTAACAAAATCATTTAAACTTTGAATATCATCCTTTGTACCAAACTCCTTTTTCCTTCAGGAATGTGAAGCAGTAGTTGTATGTGCTTTTCGCACCCGTGTCTGTAAAGCGTATATCCACATCCACTTCAACCTGCACAAATTTATCCACAAGCGGATAATTTTCTCTGTTGTCGTTATCCCTGAGCCGGTAAATATCTACGATCCGGTAAGTCTCTATCCGCACCGGAGAGGAACCGACATCCTTTAAAAACTGCTCATATGAGTGCGTTTTCTTATAGGTCGAAGAAGGAGCAAGATACGCATAGACCTGTTTAAAGTTACGTTCCATTTCCGCCTGGAAATAGGCTTTGGTAACCTTTTCCACGGCAACCTTCTCTATGATGAACTCTACTTTTTTTCTCGGTGCATCCCAAACGACAAAAACAGCAGCAACAACGATAATAAGAGCAGATACGATAATAGCGATCTTTGTTTTCTTTTTCATTTTTCCCGACAGGGCACCTGACATTAAGTTTCTTTTATCTAACGCTAACAGCCTCAAACCTTTTTAACAAAATGTTTCGCAAACAAACCGCTCGGCCTAACTGTTATAATGATGATAATGACGACAAAGGCCACGATGGGTTTCCACTCGGGCCAGGCATAGCCGAAAAAATTCTCTATAATCCCCATTATAAGACCTCCGACAACGACACCGGGAATGCTGGTAAGACCTCCCAAGACCGCCGCTGCAAAAGCGCGCATGAAGGGTTCCATCATGAAGTTGGGGTCAAGGACAGATCGTGCCGCAAAAAACATGGCCGCAATAGCTCCAATTAGAGAGCTCATAGCCCAGGTAATGGAAAAGACCCGCTCGACTTTGATTCCCATAATCTTTGCCGCATTGACATTCTGCTGGGTTGCCCGCATGGCGATTCCCAGTCTCGAGAACCTGAAAAAGAGAAACAGAAGAACCATGATGATAATCGAGAGTGCAAATACTCCGATAGACCATTCGTTGAGCATCAATCCGGGAAAGATCTCATGAGTCTTATGGACGGAGAGGAGGAAAGGAAAATCTTTCTGTTCCGCCCCCCATTTCCAACCGGCAATTGCCATGAGCAGCATCTCCACGCCCAAAGTCAAGATAATAAGGCCGAGCACGTTCGGGTCTTTGGCCGGCCGTAAACAGCATATTTCTATAAGCATGCCGAGCAACATGGCAAAAACCATGGTAATAAGAAAGGCCAGCCAGAAGGGAAAGTTGTACACAATAAGAACATGATAGGTCACAAATGTCGTAATCATTCCCATCTCGCCCTGCGCGAAGTTAACCACTTCCGAGGTTTTGTAGATGATGGCCACGGCAACGCCGAAGAGCCCATAGCATGCCCCGATGGCCAGGCCTTCGATAAAAAGTTGTTCAATCATATTTTCTTCATCCTTCTCAATCTAGAACGGCCATGTCTTCCAGTATTTTTTAATCCTTATCCAGATACCGAACATACCCAGAGGTTCGAAGATGACAATAGCCAGCATGATAACTCCGAGCGCTATGTTGCTGAAGTTTGCCAGCCCGATCACCGTAAACCATTGCTTTGATATATATACCAAGAACGCACCCAAATAGGGCAGTTCGTTCACGTTTTTCAAGAAATCATATTGTAAATAAGTAATGAGAATTGCCCCCATGATGGCTCCCATTACCGAGCCCAGCCCTCCTACCACGACCATAACCAGGAAGATGATGGATAGAATGAGGTTAAAGGTGAAAGGATCAAAGAAGGTGACCACAAATCCGTATAAACCGCCGGCAACTCCTGCGTAAAAAGCGCTCAGCGCAAAGGACATGGTTTTGAAGATAGTGAGGTTCACCCCCATAACCTCGGCGGCTATGTCGTCGTCGCGGATAGCTACAAATGCCCTGCCGACTCGTGTCTTCATGAGGTTTTTGGCCCCGATCACCATGAGCACCGTGATGATGAGAATAAGATAATAAATTTTCACATCACCTTCGATGACCAGGCTGTAAGCAGATCCGGCAAAACCGAGGTCCAGAGGCGGTGTTTTGATACCCATTCTACCGCCGAAAATTTCCCATCTTCCGATAATGTGCATGATCGTAAGCCCGAAGCCCAATGTAGCTATGGCCAGGTAAGGCCCCTCCAACCTCAAGGCCGGAAGACCGATGATAAAACCGAAGAAAGCGGCAATGAGCGCGGCAATGATGAGCGCAACCAAAAAGGGAAAATGTAAATGCGTCATAATGAGCGCAGTGCCGTAAGCGCCAATGGCGAAAAACCCGGCGTGACCCAGCGAAATTTGCCCCGTATAGCCCACGAGGATGTTCAAACCCACGGCGAGGATAATGTTAACCATGATAATGTTAAAGAGGTAAATATTATAAGAGGGTAAATAAAGCGGTAGTGTGAAGAGGAAAACAAGTAAAACTATTGACCAAACAAGAATAGTGCCGCTGCTGAATAATTCAATGTCCTCGTAGTAATCGCGCTTTATGTCCATAAGCTTATATCTTTGCCTTACCCTATATATCCTCAAAGATTTAGCAAGAACTAAATTTTTACAGGTTGGGGTCGAATCTATACAATAGACTACATTTGTGTGTCAAGATATTTTAAAAAAACTTCCTTTTTTTGAAATAATCAGGTGATATTTTATATGAGAATGTTTGTGATCCCCAGATACAATTTTATTGCATATTCCCGGTGAATGAAGAAAATATTACTTATACTTAATCAAATATCCTATTTACCCTTACCTTCGAAAGAAAGCTGAATCGGAGGGGCTTCAAAATTCTTTAGAAAATTTGCGAACTCGATTACATTGCCTTTTGGATACTTAAAACCCGCCAATGTAGTCATAGGGCTTCTCATCTTCGCCAGCATTTCTTTCCATTTTATGGAATTGGCATATACGAGCATGTCGAGATTGTCCGAGAGCCTGGGTGTGATTTCCGCTACGCCTCTGCGCACGTGTATCGTGTAGGCTTCGCCGGTATCCGTAAATTTGATGCCTACCTGCTTATTTAGATCGGCGCTTTTTTTGGGATCGAGGTTGATAGCCATCGTATCAAAGAAAAACGATGTGGGTAACCGGTGAACCATTCGCGGTTCTAACTTCACCTGCGTCCTAGACACGAACTTGTCGCGCATTTCCAGAGCCTCTGTTAAATAATAGTGGCGGGCATTGGCGTTGCTCTCCCTTTCCCCAAGGGCAATAAGAGCTTTAATCCGGACTTCACGCGCCTTTTCATTTTCGGGATTAAGCCTGACGACATAGCCGGAAAGCTGCAGTGCCGCCTGATGATTTCCTTTGTCGAGGTATTTTCTTGCATAACCGAGCAGCTTTGTCTCTCCTCCGGAAATTTCCGCCATCATCTCCGCCTGCTCTTTTGGTGGCAGTGGCTGGAGATCCGCCGAATCGCCGCTGAACCAGCCAAGGTTGCCTGTAAACATGGATCGGGCCGACCAGGATACTTTGCCATAGAACTCCTGAAGATAGGGTGAACTTGCCAGATGCTCAGGAAGCTTGATGTATTCTGCAATCTCGTCGGGAGTCATTCCCCGGTTGATAGCTCGCAATGATTGATCATGAACAAACTGGATCGCGTCCCTATAGTCAGTCGCAATCCGGTTGATGGCAGCGGCGCCTATGACCGGCTGCCCGTGCGAAGGAACTAGATATTCGGGCTTCAAATCACGAATGATGTCTACCGAACGGTACCAGTTTTTGAGGCTGCGGAACCATGTTCCCCGAATGGTGTAAAGATTAGGGAATGATTTGTAGATATTATCCGCGCACATTAAAATTTTTCTATCCGATAACCAGACATAAATCTGATCATCCGTCTCGCCCGGCGCATGAATAAGCTCAAGGGATATGCCAGCCACTTTTATTTTCTCGCGGTCGCGGAATGTTTTTGTTGGAGGAATGTAGCCCAGGGTGGAATTGGGGCCAAAAGACAGGAATGGCCCGATCCCTACATTGATCATCGCTTTTTTATCCAGGTAGGTGCCGTACATGCGCATGCTTCGTGCCCCGATAATAGGTGCCGTTTCACTTGTAAAACGCGTTACGGCGTTATCGGTCGTTTCGTGGGCATAGATTTCCGGAGTGCCTTTTTCGGCAAATGCTTCAGCACCGTATATATGATCAGGATGAAAATGCGTATAGATAATGGCCTTCAGAGGCAATCGGGTTAATTTCTTCAGATCTTTCCAGACTTCGCGTCCCTCCTCTATAGTCTCCATCGTATCGATGATAATGACACCGTCTTTTCCTACAAGCATAATGGAATTGGCAATGCCGTAACCGACGGCGGAGTAAACTCCTTCCGCGACTTTATAAATCTTTTTTTCAAATTCTTTTGAATGCTCAGCCAGTTTTTGGTTTTCGGCGATATTCGGCAGACCCTTCTGCGCTGTGTCGCAGGAACTGATACCAAACGCAAGGATGATACAAAAAATACTAACAGAAACACTTTTCCTGTTCATGGTTCCTTACCTCCAGAGATCCTTTGCCGCCTGATTAAGTCCCAATTCCATCAGTTTCTCTCTTGTCGGCTTACCCGTTTCCCAGTCCCACTTACTCACATCATAAAACTCCTTCAACATAAGATCCATGTTGGGTTCTATTCCCGCGGTTGATCCCTCCCTGAGTGCCCGCCGAACAATTTTCGGCAGTCTGTCATCCTTCCTTGTAACTCCAAGCCTGTTATTGATGGCTCTCTTCAGGTTGAGGGAACGTTCACCAAATGTAAGCAAATCCATAGTTTTAAAATCATTGCCCGTTATGAAAGCCAGAGCCCGGGCAATCATCGAGGCTGTCATCGGAGAAAATTGACATAAAGTGAAACTGTTGTAGAGCTCGCAAAAATAAAGTATTTTTGTAGTCAGAGCCCCTTTTTGTGCCGGATCATTTTTATCAGTAAAAGTGATCCCTAGTTCCAAACCAGTTTCAGTTCCCGGGGCATCAAGATTATAAAAACTGCCCTTCAAATGACAGGCGCCCCTTGGACCGACCGCATACGCAAGCGCCGCGCCTTGATAAGTTCGCGGATCGTGCATCGGGAATTCAAGCCCTTTTACATGAGCTGCTTCTTCGGGATCCGCCCCGAGAAGTACGGCCATTTCCTTGACACCCTTTGATAAGATAACACCTATGCCCTCCTGCTTAATGATCATTTCCAAAAGTTTCAGAATAACCGCACCATCACCCCACTTGATTTCCATTCCCGCTTTTTCCTTCGTGAGGATTCCCTTCTCATATAAATGCATGGCAAAGGCTATGGAAACGCCCGCAGAAATAGTATCTATCCCATGCATATTACAGATATGATTTGCTTTGACAATGGAATCAATATCAAAATTCATGCATAGCGGTCCAAACGCCGCTATCGTCTCATATTCAGGCCCATCGACCTTTTTGATGTCATTACTGAAATCTTTGATGATCCTTCCACATCCTATCAGGCAGCCACTACACGCATAGTTTGCCATGTTATATCGCGTCCTGAATGCCGGGCCGTGCAGCTTCTCCACGGGGAAAATGCTCTTGGTAAAATACTTCGTCGGAACGTCCCCCAGGCGCATGCCCAGGTCAATATACATGTTTGTCCCGTACAATTTGTATCCGCTCGCATTGGGGTAACTCTTAATGCAATCACGAACTTCGTTGACAAGACTCTTCAGGCTTTCGCCGTCCGCGGGTTCGACCTTCTGGTTTCCCGACACGACAACAGCCTTAAGATTCTTCGAACCCATCAATGCTCCCAAGCCGCATCTTCCCGCAGTCCTGCCTTCGTCGTTCATGATGCCGGCAAATTTGATTAGTTGTTCTCCACCCATGCCGATACAGGCGGTTGAAGCCTTTTCACCAACCTCTTTGTCAATCATTTCCTGTGTCTCATAGGTGTTCTTACTCCATAGATGCGAAGCGTCTTTAAATTCCGCCTTACCTCCTTTAACAAATAAATATACCGGTTTTGCAGCTTTGCCGGTTATCAGGATTCCGTCATAACCGGTACCTTTAAGCCGAAAAGGGAAGTTTCCACCTGTAGTTGCCTCACCCCAAAGACCGCTTCCCGGAGCTATTCCGCATATCGCTGCCCGGCTGACCATGGGTATATTGGAACCGATAAAGGGCCCCGCTGCAAAAACCAGAGGGTTTTCGGGCGCCAGAGGATCCATCCCGGGTTGGACATAGTCATATATAATTTTAGCAGCCAATGTTGATCCACCGACATAATTCTTCAAGTCATCATCGCTGATGGCTAAATCTTCGATTTTTTTATTTGTAAGATCTACCTTTAGAAATTTTCCAAAATATCCCTTCATAGGATCACCTCCATGTTTCCGAATTCATATTAAGCAATTTACCTTCATAGGCGCACAAAAATACGTCCTTTAACTGCTCCCGCGTCAGGTCATACCATCCAAAATAGAAGGTGGGATCAGTCGGTGTTTGTTCAAGGATAAAAGCAAAATTCTTTTCAAAATCACTCTTGGCAACACCGGCATCCTTAAGACTTACAGGAAGGTTCAACTCGGTCATCAGGCTACGGATCTTTTGGATCAGATTTGCGAGACTTTTCTCATCAGAGCTTTTATCCCGTATGCCTAACGCATCGCAAATTTCAAGATGGCGATCTGCTACTTTTGAATATATTTGAAGTTCATAGGTCAGAAACAACAAAACCATTGCACCGTGATGAATGTGATATAATCCGCCAATTGTGTGTCCAAGAGCGTGTGAAATCCCGGAACCGGCATTCTGGAGCGGGATCCCCGCCATCATTGCCGCCTGTTGCATCTTAATTCTGGGCATAAGGTCATTTCCGTCTTTGTATGCTTTCGGCAGCCATTCGAAGACCATCTTAATGGCCTTCAGGGCAATAGCCTGGTTCAATTCATCAGACCTGGGAGCCATAAAACCGTCTACGGCATGGGCTAAAGCGTCTCCACCGGTTCCGGCCGTCAGTTGCGGGGGCATTCCGAGAGTCAGTGTCGGATCGAGAAGGGCAAAGTCGGGAACAAATTCCGGCAATGCGCCGGTCACAGGGAGCTTCACACCATCGGGGAATGATATCACTGCAATCCCCGTGACCTCGGAACCGGTGCCGCTAGTCGTCGGTATGGCCACCAGTTTGGCTTTATTCCTCAGATTCAAAGGCATGAGCGGACTAAGGATCTCCATATTGGCTTCCGGATGTTCATAAAGAAGCCATGCGCCCTTGGCAGTATCCATAGATGAGCCGCCACCGATAGCAAAAATGAGATCAGGCCCGAACTTTCTTATCTTTTCCGCGCAATCCTTGACCGAATCGATGGGGGCGTCAGGTTTAGCCTTGTCCCAGATCTCGAATTTAATACCATGCCTTTTTTCGTAGGGGCTCATCACCTTCGGAGCAAATCGTACCGCGTATTCGTCAGTTACTATAAAAGCCTTCTTTGTTTTGCACTCCTTAGCCACCAAATCAACCGCATCGGGGAGAAGGCCCGCCTTATCCAGAAACAGATTAAGTCCGGAAAATACCCGCGGTACAAAAAAAGGCCTCTGGGCTTCTTTTAAAAATTCTGCCTGTACCATGGGGCCGCCCCAGTTTCTCAGCAAATATTCATGTGACCAGTAGCTCATATTTCCTCCTTACCTTTGATATTGGCGATAGAGCTCATATATTAATTTCCCTATTCAATGAGTTTTCGTTCAGGATAAACCCTTCGCTAATCCGCACAACTGAAAACTTCTATCCTGTGACAAATTTAAGGGCGGCGCCAAACCATGTAAAAGAATGAATTTCACCTTCAATGCCGACAAGATGGTTCTGGAGGGCCTGCTTTATTCCTTCTTCACCGTTCTTAATGCCTTTAGCCGCCGTTTTTGCATCGCTCCATACCATCGCTGTATCAAATTCATCCAGCATGCTATCCGATGAAAAACTACCGTCTTTAAAAACAAAACGTTTCCCACGTTTGCCATCCTTTGTTTTAATAACAACCGCGCATTCATGACCCATAAGAAATTTCTTAAAGTTCTTGTCTGTCTTTGCCGCCTTTTTGAATTTTAATGTCAGCAGAGTGAGAATTATTGAAAATCCCATTAATTCCTCCTTTTTACATAATAATTTGATAACAACTTATTTCAAGCAGGCCGAAAATCAGTTCAATCCATCCCCTTTTTTATGCTCTATGCAACGCTTCCCCGGGGGAGAATTCCCGCAGCTGCCCTGGCCATCATCTCATAGCGCTTGAGTGGCGATTCTGCCAGAATCATCATCTTCTGGGCTGCCATCGAACCTTCCGCGTGAACGGTTGTCACTTCGTGAAACGCCGATTCATGCGAACAGACATGTCGCATCGTCTCGTGAATCATTTTCAGTCTGTCCAGGGTGCTATACTTATCCGATCCTCCCAGATAGTGTTCCAGGTAATCATGGATATCGGGATTCTCCCAATCCTTTTTATCCGGAACCGTTGCCAGAATGCCGCCGCCGATATCCTGAATCAGTTCCACGAAGGCGTGATATTTGCTCGCGAAGTGAAGTTTCGCCATATTGGCAATAAGAGGATTCGGCACGGCAATCTCACCATACATAACGGGATCATTCGCTGCCGCGTTGGTCAGAGCACGTAGCGTTTCCACGTAAGCGGCAATATCCGCGAGCTTATCGCGAATGTGACCTACTTTATTGAGTCCATTGTATTTGGCCATAGCCACGGCACAGCCCGCCATCACTTCCACGGCAGGAACCTTGTAGCTGATCGCCGTAAACCGATGGAAGGTGGCGAAGGTATAAGCCAGCAGCATCGAATACTGCCACTCCCCGCACATAAAAACACGCTCCCAGGGAACAAAGACATTATCGAAAACAATCATCGCTTCCGTCAGCTCTCTCACGGGACGGTCGGCATGAAACTCATGATCAGACCAGGTGCCACGCCCACTCCGGCAAATAAAGGTAACTCCTTTGGTGTTGGCCGGAATAGCAAAACTCACGGCATAATCGGCCTCGTCTTCACGCATCTGCCGGGTAGGCACAACAATTATTTCGTTTGCCGCCGGGGCGCTCGTGATATGAATCTTCGCTCCTTTAACTACAATGCCTTCTTTATTTTTATCCACCACATGGAGATAGTAATCGGGGTGTTTCTGTTTGCAGGGTTCTTTGGAACGATCCCCCTTGACGCAGGTAACAGCACCGCATGTATGCAGGTCGTTTCCCCGGAGGTGCTCCAGAAAATTCACAGCATTGTCCTGGTACTGTTTTTTCCCCATCTGGCCGGCAACTACAAAAGCAGCATTAAGGCAGTCGGTCCCGATATCCTTCCCGAAGGGAAGACCGCCGATTATCTCGATGGAACGCTGAATCATCTTTGTTCTATTTGCCAGGTCTTCTTTATTTTTCGGCGTAATGAAATAACGGTTGACCGGTTCTCCCGTTTTCGGATGAGGCGCCACAAATAGATCCCGAACGGTCGGGTCTTTCGACGCTGTCAGCTCATAACCCGCGGCGATTGTATCAACAGTAATGCCGAGGATCGGGTGCTTTGTGATATCTTCCACCTTCTGACCCCGGATATACACGCGCCTGCCGTCGCGCAAACTTTTTTTGTAATCTTCAACGGTACGGATTGCCATAATAACCTCCTTTTTAAATGTTTTTTATTAATTAGCGAATATTGTTTGTCCTTTAAAAAAAATTTTAAGACAATTTTCTCAATTCCTTTTTCAACACCTTGCCGACAAGACTTTTCGGAAGCGCTTGCAGGAAGACTACTTTTTTCGGCAGCAGAAAATTCGTAAGTCTCATTTGGCAGAAGTTAACGATTTCTTCCTCGGTCGCGGTTTGCCCCGGATTCAATACCACGAAAGCTTTGATATCCTCGCCATAAACATCATCCTTCATTCCGATTACTGATGCTTCCGATACTTGGGGACACGTAAAAAGGACTTCTTCAATAGTCCGAGGAGAAATATTTTCTCCTCCTTTGATAATCAAATCCTTCTTCCTATCAGTGATCCAAAAATAGCCGTCGTCATCTTCATAACCGACATCGCCCGTATGCAGCCAGCTATCTTTTAGAATTTCCGCCGTTTCCTCCGGTTTATTCCAGTATCCTTTCATGAGTTGGGGTCCCCGGATAACAATTTCTCCCTGCTCGCCACGGGGAAGTATTTTATCATTGTCATCCATAATTTTCATTTCGGTCCCCTTCATCGGTATGCCGATGGACCCGACTTTTTTTAGTCCATCGATAGGATTGGTGGAATTGTTTGCCCCGGCCTCCGTCAGGCCCCATCCCTCGCTGATCTCACCACCGTAAACCTCCTTGAATTTATTCCACGTATCCAGAGCCAGCGGAGCCGAGCCCGATATCCAGTATTTCATCGAACTCAGATCATATTTCTTCGGATTCGGATAGAGCAGCAAATAAACATACATGGTTGGTACGGCGACAAATATGTTGCCCCGGTATTTTTCGATCGACGACAAGATTGCGTCCAGATCAAAAGAATCCAGAAGAACGGTGGTTGCCGTCCGAAACATAGCGTTATTCATCGTGGCGATGCCGAAAGAATGACACAGGGGAAGGACGCTGACGTTCGTCATGCTTTCCGGGAAAACCATACTGTCGAATTGCATTTTGGCGTTGGCATAAAGTGAGTGATGGGTGTGCATGACGCCTTTGGAGTTGCCCGTAGTTCCGGCGGTATAAATAAGCGCGGCTAGTTCATCTTCTTTCATATCCGCAACCGTATGGTCTACAACCGTGCCTTCCATCAGCGGATGGTAAGCGATCGTCCCTTCGGGAACATCCTGATCGACAAGAATCACCGTTTTTACATTGGGTGCCTTTGCCTGCGCCGTGCGGACTCTCGGCAGAAAAGCCATACTGCTGATGACCACTTTGGCGCCGGAGTCCTGATATATATACGCGATTTCTTCATCACCCATCAGATAGTTAATCGGCACGATAACCGCGCCCATTCTCCAGGCCGCACTAAAGCTTTCCAGAACCTCGGGGCAATTAGGCATTTGAACAATAACCCGGTCTCCCCTTTTTACCCCCAGACTTTTAAGCGCGCTTGTCAGTTGTTGGGAGTTTCGCTGCATTTCAAAGTTCGTCATAGCCTTTCCCTTAAAGTAAAGGCTGATTCGCTCGCCTTCGGCCCGAACCTTCTTTTCCCGCATTTGTGCCAGATTCATCACGACCTCCTTATATAATAAAGAATGACATTTTATAGCTGACTCGCGAAAAATCCTCATCCCTTCTATTCATGCGCTGTAAATTTTCTTCAGAGCGCCGCAAAGCCGCCGTCAATAGTAACCACAGTGCCGGTAATATACTGAGCACAATCCGAGGCAAGAAAAGCTACAAGTTTGGCCACATCTTGCGGTTCTCCCGGCGGCGGATCCTTGGGCATCAGTTCCGGCCAGCGTTTCGGATCGTTAAATTTTGATTGCGCGATGCTCTTAAGCAGTGCTTCCAGTCTTTCGGTTTTGATTAATCCGGGATTAACGGCAACCACCCGGATGCCGTCTTTTAAACTTCTGGCTCCCAACGCCCTGGTAAAAGCCATTAGAGCAGCGTTGCCCGCGCTCCCCGCGATATAATCACCTCGGGGGCGTTCTCCGGCGGCGCCAATGATATTAACGATGACGCCTTTTTGGCGAGTTTTCATCTGCGGATAAACAGCGCGGCATAAATTGATATACCCGAAAACTTTGAGATCCCAGGCCTCACGCCAGCGAGGTTCTTCAATTTGCCACAAATCGCCTCGCGGGATGGCGCCGGCGTTATTGACTAGAATATCGATCTCCGGACAATCTTTGGCAAGGTCTCTTGTGTTGTCTCCTATACTCAGATCGGCTGTATGGATCGTAACAGACACACCGAATTTTGATTCAAGTGAATCTTTTGTTTTACGCAAGGCTGTCTCGTCTCGCGCGGCAAGATGAAGAGTGCAACCTTCAGCCGCCAATATTTCAGCACAGGCGCGTCCGATCCCTTTGGACCCGCCGGTAACAAGCGCTATCTTGCCTCTTAATTTTAAATCCATTCCTTTGGGCTCCTTATTCTTTTTTTTCCAGTTCTACCTGAAGAGTTTCGAGAATCCGGCAAACCATTCCGTAATAGCCGATGGCCGTCGTCAGCTCCACAACCCCCTCTTCACTTAAAATTTTCCGCACCGCCACAAAGGTCTCGTCCTTTACTCGGATATTTATGGTTTCTTCGTCGGTGTAGCGCAGTATTGCTTTTTCTGTTTCGCTGAATCGCGAGGAATTTTCCCAATTAGCTAAATCGTCAATTTGTTTCTGCCTTACCCCCGCGCGCAGGGCAAGCGGAACGTGCTGAGTCCATTCATAGTTGGCATTATTGATAAGCCCTACCCTTAAAATTGCCAATTCTCTCAGATTCGGAGGCACAACTCCTTTCAGAAGAATCGCGTTGCCCAATTGAAGAAAGCGATTACCAACCTGAGGACAATGAGCCATGATTTTAAAAAGATTCAAAACACGGTCGCCGTTTTCCCTGATCCGCCGAAATCTCTCTCGAAGTTCCGGAGAAGCTGCTTCTTCATTCAACAGACTTACTCGTACCATGGTATCTCCTTCTTTATACATATTGATATTAATCTATACAAAGGCAATCGGTGAAACTATCCGATTCTAGCGCTTTGGCCGCCATCAACGGGCAGGAGCGCGCCGGTAATAAACTTGGCTTCATCCGAAGCGAGAAAAAGAGCGGCATAAGCTGTATCCCAACCGGTACCCATCCCCCCTTTAAGAGGAATTCTACTGCTTCGCTCTTTTATTAAGTCTTCTTTGTTAATGCCCCGCAAGAGGGAAATCCCTTCGATTGCCATGGGTGTATTCATAAAACCGGGCATGATGGTATTGGCGCGAATTCCTTTGCCGGCATAAACGAAGGCGATCGAATGGGTAAGGGAATTAACGGCCGACTTGGAGGTTTTATAAGCAAGCATCGGTGAGGCGCATACAGACGCAATTGATGAAATATTGACGATGGAGCCGCCGCCCTGCTTTTCCATATAGGGGATAATATGTTTGCAGGTCAGATACATGCTCTTAACGTTTACATTGTAGATGCGTTCCCACGCTTCTTCTTTGAGTTTGACCGGCCCCAGGTCTTCCCCTCCGGTGCCGACGTTGTTGACCAGAATATCAATCCGACCATAACGTGCTGCGCACTCCTCGGCCATACGACGGCAGTTCTCGGAATTGGTGACATCAGATCCAAAAGCGAAAGCTTCACCGCCCTCTTTAGTAATGATTGTTTGGGTTTCTTGCGCGGAATCAAGGCGAAGGTCAACGAGCATTACCCGGGCACCCGCGCGGGCAAAAAGAATGGAAATCGCCCGGCCGTTCCCGATGGTATCCCCCGGTGTTTGACCGGCACCTGTCACAATCGCCACTTTTCCTTCCAGCCGCTTATCCATCTTCCCTCCAGATTATATATTCAAATTTAATTTAGATAATTTATGATATATTTTTCACAGCATCTTTTGTTAAAAGAACTCGAGCGTAAGGAAACGATAACGCGGCCATAAAGGATGCGTGAACTTCCGACGCTTTTATGATTTTGTTTTGGAAAATCAAATCCATTGTCGCGCAAGCATCCTCGGCAACAACGCAATTGAAACCCAAATCAAAGGCCGCGCGGGTTGTCGCGTCTATACACATGTGGCTCATAGCGCCGCAAATGACCAGTTTGCCGACCTGGGCATTTTTCAATATTTCCAATAGGGATGTATCCCGGAAACTGTTTGGATAATTTTTTTGGACAACTGTTTCGCCCCCTTTAGGAGTTACCCTTTTATTTATTTTTGCTCCATCAGTGCCGGGTAAAAAGAAGAAAGCGTTAGAAGGAAGGGAAATGTGCTGAATATGGACGATAGGTAATTCTTTCTCTCTGAATTCAGTCAGGAGAAGCTGAGCATTCTCCGCGGCAACTTCGATGCCGGCAAGTTTCATTTTGCCGCCGGGAAAGTAGTCGTTTTGCAGATCAACCAAAACAAGACATGTGTTCATGTTTACCTATTATCTTTTTAGGGAATAACGACAAACCTCTGTAGAATGGCATACCGCAACTTGTTAAACTTTTTCAATGAAAAAAATCATTATTTTTTTTCGCGGAATTTTTCCTCGTTATATTTACGCCTTGCATTTAACACTTGTGATTTAATTCTGCCCTCAGGGCCTTCATCATTTCTGTAATTTAACTACTTTATACCCGCGTTTACGGAGTAAATTGACCACACCGTTATCGCCGACAAGGTGTGCCGCACCTACGACCACCATGGTGTTTCCCAAACTATTAAGATAGCCTTCGATATCTCTCACCCATTTATTGTTTCTATCAAAAATCATGGTCTGATATAATTTTGGGTAGCGTTGTAATCCTTTGATGTAAAGTTCTTCCATTTTGGCCTCATCTCCCTTTCTCCAAGCAGCCAGATGTTCTCCCAGCATCACTTCAATTTGTTTGAGTTCATCGATAGACTGAAGGATTTGGTCGCTTCCCACACTTGCATCCATTGAGGTAAGAATGCTGATTTGCTGATCCACAGTTTCTAAACTTCCTGTAGCTTTTCCATCCTGCATAGCTTTATCTTTGAAGAAATAATCAACCCCTTTCTGAGGATCGGCGCCGATTTTGGACATTTCCAAAACCGTAAGCGTCATCACAAAAAAAGTCGGCTTAAAAAGCTGGTATTGCGCCATTGGATAATTCCGTTCTCTGCAGAAGTTTTCGGCTTTGGCGTAAGCCGCGGATGTAATATGCTCTCTAAGAGTTGTGCCGTCATTATAAATTGCCGCGCTTAGAAACTTTCCCATATATTCCGGACTTTCCATTTCACCGGGCGGCACTTCAAATATGATTTTGCGGGAGTCCTGATAAGCTGTAAAGAATTCGGCAGGCAGAGGATGATCAGACGCGCGTAACATGTGGAAAGAACCGGCAAGATAAACAGTTGCCTTGGAAGAGCTTGCCACCCACACGGAACTTTCCGCCTGAGCACCCGTGGCCGTAAAAACAAGAAATAATATCAGCGCCGTTCGCAACAAATTCAGTCTCATTAAATTCTCCTTCCCTTGGACTAATCAAACATCACTTCATCCGGCTGAAAAGAACGCTCCCCAGCAGGAACATAGTTACTGCGAAAAAAGTGATGACTATAAAATCAACATAAAACGGGAAAATATTGACATTGAGCAATACGCCTCTGACCCCATCTACGGTATAGGTAAGAGGATTAAGTTTAACCAGTCCTTGCAGCCAGAAGGGAAGCTTATCGTCGACCGGAAAGAGTGCGCCGGATAAGAAAAAGAGCGGAAAGATAAGAAATGCCGAAATGACCTGAAATCCCTCCAGGCTTTCAAAAAGAGAGCCGAGAGCAAGCCCCATCGAAACCAGCGCGATCGATGTAATAAACAATAATAGTAAAGCCAGCGGAATGCCCCAAGGATTTATAGATGGAAACAAAAACGAGAAGAGAAAGAGAACTATAATCTGTAGTGTAACATCCGTGCATCCACCCAAAACCTTTCCCATAAAGATACTGATCCGCGATACCGGCGCCACCAGTATGGCCTTGAGCACATCAAGTTTGCGGTCCCAGACTATATATAGGCCGAAATACACTGATCCGAAAAGCACCAGCATAGCCAGTATACCCGGATATATATAATCCTGATAATTGATATCGTTGACGCTAACGCTCGCCCCCACGCCGCTACCGAACAGGAAAAGCCACATGAGAGGCTGGACGATGCTCGAAACGATTCTGCTTTTCTCGCGCTGGAAAACTTTGAATTCCCGCCACCAAACAGCGTAAATACCCATCAATTCTTTGCGGACGCGTCCCTCGCTCATAGAATCAAGACCCTCTCTGGCGGTAACGAGCTACGGAATCCACCCAGCTTCCGGAATCCTCTATGGAATCTTCACGAATGTCCCTGCCAGTCAGCTTGATAAACACGTCGTTGAGCGTGGGTACTCTCATCTCCACACACTGCACATCTTTAATCATGGAAAGAATTTCCGCCAGGTGCAGATGTGCCTCTTTTGTGATTATTTCCAGTGTGCCTTCGTTTTCCTTGACTTCGGAAACATAAGGCAGCGCGCGTATTTTTTCCAGGGGAGGTTCTTTCACTCTTATTACCACCATATCTCCGCCCATTGACTCTTTCAGGTTTTCCGGTGAATTCAGCGCGATTATCCGGCCATGATCGATAATGCCCACGCGGTCGCATACCTGCTCCGCTTCCTCCATGTAATGAGTGGTGAGCACAACGGTGGTCTGCTCCATTTGAGCCATCTTTTTGATGTATTCCCAGATGCGCGCCCGCGTTTGCGGATCAAGCCCAAGCGTCGGCTCGTCCAGAAAGAGCACTGCCGGCCGGTGCAAAAGACCGCGGGCTAACTCCAGACGCCTGCGCATCCCTCCCGAGTAAGTACGGGTTATATCATTACTGCGCTGCTTCAAGTCGACTAGTTCCAGCATTTCCGTTATTCTTTTCTCCCGGATATCGGAAGGGACGCCGTAGAGACGCGCGTGAAGTTCGAGATTTTCTTGTCCGGTAAGAACGGTATCCAAGGTAGGATCTTGAAATACTATGCCGACTTTGCGTCTTACCTGTGCGGGCTCTTTTATTACATCGTAGCCGGCGATTAAAGCGCTGCCTGAAGTCGGGCGGACAATCGTGCAGAGCATGCCGATAGTGGTGGTTTTGCCGGCACCATTAGGCCCGAGCAGTCCGAATATTTCACCTTTTTCTATGCTCAGGTCGATGTTTCGAACCGCTTGTATTTTGCCGTAGCTTTTTGTAAGGGCATTGGTCTTGATAATAACCATATTAGTAAAGACGCAGGCTCCTGAATATTTATTGGCAGATGATATTTATCAGTCGGCTGAAAAGGCCCCCGGCCACAGATAATAAAAACCGGCCTTAGCGCTAAGAATTTCCGGAACTTCAATGTTTATCACAGAAAAATTCAAATTTTCAGATGTGGCGCCCGCGATATTATAATAATTATCCTCCGGGAATTCCGCCCTGCGGTATACTATCAATTTCGCGTCTTCGGAAATTCTGGCTATTTTTTTTGTTTCTTTAACCGCGTCGCTTATATAGCCGATTTTGTCTATCAGCCCTATCTGCAGGGCCTCGTCTGCCAAAAATACACGTGCCGTGGAAATTTCCGTGATTGCCTGCAATGTGAGCTTGCGGTGCTTTTTCACCAAACCCATAAATCGTTCTCCAAAATCATTCATTGCTTTTTGCAAAAGTTTTCGTTCGTCTTCGCCGGTATCCCGGAAAGGTGACCCCATATCTTTGTATTTGCCAACTTTTTGCACATCAACACCAAGGCCGATTTTATCCATCAAACCTTTAACTTTCGGCTGCAGAGAAATAACTCCTACCGAACCCGTTATAGTTGTCGGGTGCGCCATAATTATATCCGCGGGAAGAGACATATAATACGCGCCGGACGTGGCCAGGTCCATCATGGAAATTATTATTTTACTGCCCGTTTTTTCTTTGTAGGCGGAGATTTCATGGTATAAGAGATCACTGGCGGTGATGGTGCCGCCAGGAGAATTTATCTTGAACAAAACCGCCTTGATTTGTTTATCCTTTTGGGCTTTATTAATTTGTGAAACTACCTGCTCAACCAGACTCGGCGAGGTGGTGATCAAACCTTTTTTAGGACTGTCCGAGATCAATCCATTTACAGGAATCAGCAATATTTTATCCGGGCCTGTACCTTCCAGCGTATATTCTTTGAATGGGTCGGGTGCGACGCTAAAAATATTGACTTTTGGCATCGCGCACCCAATGATCAAAACTAAAGCCAGCATTAATATAATTAAATAAGGTCTTTTCATACTTTACCTCCTTTGATTGGGCAACAATCTCTCCCTAAGTTTCTATCATATTTTAACTAACAGTTCTCTGAATTTTTTAAATTATAAAAAACCGGAGTTATTTAAGCTATCTTCTCTAATATCACGGTACGCTGGAAACACTCCGTGCGTCTTATAATCGTTTCTTTTATTGACTTTGGCCTGCCTTTTTTGTAAAAAAGTGCCGGTCTTCTCAGGAAGGCCGCGTCTGAATAACTCTCAGGCGCAGGTATTAAGGAGGCAGTACATTATGGCAAAGATTCAAGTATTTGAAAAAAGACCGCCGGTACTCGGTATCAATAGTTTAGGGCGTATTGGAAAGCTGACATTGTGGCATCATGTAGGAAGAAAGTATTTTAAAGAAATTGTTGTCAACCTCGGACGAGAAGTGGGGACGGGGTTTGATGCTACAGCACAGATGATCGAAAAGGATGCGACCTATGGATTACTCCATAGATTTCTCTACGGCATAAAATCAGAACGCGTTATCCAGATCGTGGATGAAAAAAAAGGCAAGATGCTCATCGACGGGGTCCCGGTGACGGTGCTGCGTGAAGCGAGAAACCCCGCTGATATTCCCTGGCGTGACTACGGCGCCGATATTGTCGTTGATTGCACGGGAAAATTCAAAGATCCGACAATATCCCCGGATGATAAGAAGGGCTCTATTCGGGGACATTTTCACGGCGGAGCAAAGGTTGTTATCAATTCCTCCCCTTTTAAAATAAAAAATAAAGCTTTATCAATGCCTGACGATGCCATAACTTTGATTTACGGAATCAACCATGCCGCTTTTGATCAGAAGAAACACCAGCTTATTTCCGCGGCTTCCTGCACAACCACGGGCCTTGCCCATATGATTAAACCTCTACTCGAACATGAGGAAACAAATACAATCTTGACGGCCTCCATGTCGACCATCCACGCCGTTACCAATTCGCAAAGCGTATTGGACAGCGTTCCCAGGGCAGGAGAGAAAGACCTGAGAAAAAACAGGAGCATCCTCAATAACATAATCTTGACTTCCACGAACGCGGCTGAGGCTTTGGGAGAGGTAATTCCGGAGGTAAAAAACATAGGTTTTATGGCAGACTCCATCCGGGTGCCTATCAACACCCTTTCTTTAATTGTTCTGAACGCTACTTTTCAAACACGCGTAAATAAGGATGGTGTCGCAGCTGCTATCGACACAAAAACAATAAATGATATTTACCGAAAAGCCGCCCAAAGCAATCCCGAGCACTTAATCATATTTACCATGGACCAGAATGTTTCCACCGATCTTATCGGAGTGGACGCGGCGGTGATTATTGAAGGTCAATTCAACCACACCAGGACGGCCTTTATTAATGTAGACCTCTCTCATATTCCGAATTTACCAAACGGCCTGCTTCAGACATTTGCCGAAAAAACGATGAAAATACCGGTTGTCCACGCGAAGATTTTTGGATGGTACGACAACGAATTCGGAAGCTACACAAACAGGGTGGGAGACTTGACGGTCTTTATTCATAAGAACATGTTATAGAAGAACAGGTGCCGCTTTTGGAATTTTTACAGACAGACTGACGGACACGTTTGGGAAACGCGCCAGCATTGTATTGGTGTATCCGCGCTTAAACAAAAATCACCATCAATAAGAATATCAGCAAAAGCCCTGCGACCGACAAACGCGGATAGTGTTTTAATGCATATTGGCCAATGGAGTAACTCAGAAAAAACGTCGAAACAAAAACTATTCCAAACTTTATAAATGATGAAGTATCGGCCAGGTTAACCAACAATAATTGAAACACAATCACGATCGGCTGATGAACCAGATAAATATTATAAGAATTCGATGCTAAAGTTTCATTAATCCAATGTGGGCGGTTCCAATAGCGCAAAGCAAAATTTGTAAATACAATTAGAAAAATCACCCGTAGAAAAGAACGAACAAAAACAAATGTCAAAAAAAGCCTTTTATCGGTCATGTTTGCCATTAAATGATTAGTTATAATAACATAACCAAAACATAATACGGCGCATATGGATATCCAAAAAAGTGGATAGCCAGGAAAATTCACTTTGACGAACCATCCCCGGCCGTAAGCCCAGACGCCTAACGCGAAAAAAATCATATATATAAACAATCGCCAGAGCTGAAATTGAAGAATGTTGCCGACAATAACCCACGGATCAGGATAAGGAAAAGGAATAACGGCAACGAGCACACCTGCTACTGTGCACAATAGCCCAGCAGACAGCATGATCAGCAGCATTGCTTTCGCCGAATGTGTTTTTGCCGAAAAAAAGGAAACTGAAGGAAATAGCCGCTTTTTCAGGGCGTATATCAAACTAAAGATAATAAAGAAAAAAAGGAGCAAGGAAATAAACCAATAGGCGAATTGACTGAATTGCGTGGCTACTAAGGTGTAAAAGCCGGTTTGGAAATCAGCTGCTCTTTGCAGCCACTGCAGCCAGAACTGTCCATAATTCAAAGAGGAATAAACGTAGCCGTGCGTATAATGATTGATATAATCCATCACCGGAGCAACGAAAATAACACAAATTAACCAGGGAATCCCCAGGCGCGTGAATTTGTCTTTGAGAAAAACAATCGCTCCTTTTTTCTCAATGTTGGACAGGGCAAAATATCCAGCGATAAAAAAAAGAGTTGGCATGGCAAATGTGTCAATGAACGACATCATAAAAGCAAAAATAATCGTATGCGCTTTCGCGTCATAGACGTACCACCATTTATTAATGCCGTAACTTGCCGCAGCATGAAGCACAATAACAAAAATAATCATCAAGTAGCGGATATTGTCAAAAAACAGTAGCCGATGCTCTTGCGTGTATGGTGATATTTGATTCATTAATTTCTTGCTGTTGTTATTTCTATAATCTAAATTATTAGATAACATGTCACTATATTCAAAACTTTATATTATGCGTTTCTCCGGATTCATATTCGTGTTTCCCCAAATATACCGTACCGCTCCAACCGTCGATACAGATGAAATCTCCCGCGTTGATTTTGCGGCCGTCAACTGAGGCGAAACCATCGGTCTCATAGACCTTGAGTTTAATGAATCCGACAACGCCGACTTTGTTGAGTTGGGGAATTGTCACAGCGGCATGCGAAGTGCCTCCCCCTCTTGCCGTCAAGAGTCCCTCGACCTGCAAAAGCACGCCTACGTCATCAGGAACCGTGTCGCGACGAATCAAAATGAGCGGTGTTTTCGGCTCAGCTGAGCGGAAACAATTAATGTCCGATTCAGAATAGACTGCCCTGCCGCAAAGAGCTCCCCCGCTTACCCCGATACCTGTTCCCAGCACGGAAGATTGTAAGATCTCGGTGTCTATAAAATGCTTCAATCTTTTTGCCATTATTTGATCCATATCCCGTGTTTGAAGGATATATAACCTGTCCCTGCTCGTACCTTCAAAGGTAAATTCTATTTCCTGATGGTTAAGACCTTTCTCATAAATCAAAATTTCAGAAATTCTTATCAGTTCATCGTAAATCTCCGGAAATTTAGCTTCCAGAGATATTTCCATGTCTTTGCGTTCCGCCAGACGCTGTTTTTCCGAAATAGGATAAGTTTCCACAAGACCGGAAACAATATCGTCCCCCTGAACACCAGATATAAAATCTCCATAAAGAGTCACCGCGGATGATGAGCTTTTAGGTTCGCGGGTAAAAATAACGCCCGATCCCGAGTGCTCATTGAGATTTCCAAAGACCATCGTCTGGACAATCACCGCTGTTCCCCATTTATCCGAGAGATGCATCTGGTGACGATAAATTTTCGCCTGCTCGGAATACCAGGAGTCAAAAACTTTGAGAATAGCGTGCCGTAACTGTTCCAGGGGATCGTCTTTAAGCACGATACCATTATCCAATATGCCTTTCTTATACGTAAGAGCTATCTGTTTCATTTGGCCGGGAGAAAACTGGATCTTTCTTTCCACGCCGTATTCCTGCTTGAATCCATCTATTATCGCATCGAAAAAATCCCGGTTTAATCCCTGAAACATACCCCATTTCTGTAAAAACCGCCGATATGAATCCCATGCCGCCCATTGAAAATTTTCTTTAGCGCTGAGATTTTCCGCTATGGATTCGTTAATCCCCACATTTAAAAAAGAATTCATCATACCGGGCAGAGAAACAGTGGCGCCGCTTCTTACCGATAACAGCAGTGGGTTGTGCGGATCACCGAATTTGCGCCCGGTCATTTTCTCTAATGTGGATATTTCTCTGTTTACCCTGGCCGCGAGATCATTAAATATATACTTATAGCCGATAACAGCATCATAACCTCTGAATACTTCCGTGGTTATGATAAAGCCGGGGGGTACATGAAAACCAAAAGATACCAGCTCCTTGAGGAAATATCCCTTGTTCCCGAGAAGTATCTGATTATCAACCCTTTTATTCTTCTTATAAAAGGATGAAATAGCAAGCTCCGGATTATAGGACATGACAAGTTTAAGAATCTGTTTGTTCTCTGTAAATTTTTCCAGCTCCGCGTTAAGTGTATTGACAACCGCGTTAACAAAATTGTCCAACACCTGAAGCCCGAAGGCAGAGGATATTATCCCTCTGATAAAATTTTCCGATTGTTGGTATACGGCTTCTCCATGATTTCGAATCTCGTATTTTGCATCGGCCTCAGTTTTTTGCCGGGTAATTTGCCCGATAATAACAGGCAAATTGGAGCTGTGAGCGTCTATGTAATAATCACGGATAATATCCTGTATACCTTTGGAGATAAAGCGGAAGATATCGACGTATTGTTCCATGGAAAACTGCTTGATTGCCAAGGCGCTGGTCACGTATTTGACTTTGGCAACCAAACCTTCCGTAGAAATTCCTTCCAACTCCAGAGCGCTGATATAGAGCCACAAATATGCGTGAATCTTGACAATGGTACGTTTGGTAATGAATTTGAGATTCAACGACTGGACCAACTCCTCTAAAAGCATCGTGGCCAGGCTTTCCAGCCGGAGCGAGAGGCCGAGAGCTTCAAATTTTTCCTCATTGTAGGTCCCATACATTGACGGTATTCCTGCCGCAATGTGCCTCTTGTAATATATGTTTTCAAAAGATTGGGTTTTCTGGGGAGAGAGAATTTTTTCTTTCAATACGGACAAAAATTTCATTATGATTGTAAGACTTTTGTAGTTATTTCTCGCACCCAGAGCGCGTTTCAGCGACATGATTTCAGCTTTCTGGAAGGGATAGACCGATTCCAGGTCTTTCAATAAATCGACATACTGGGGAAAATATTTTTTATAAAGAAGCTGATAAATGCGGATCATGAGCATGGTGCGCTCTTTATCTCTTTTATTAATGCCTTTAACATTATCGATCTCTTTTAGAACCTTTGTCTGATCCCATTCGATAAATTTCCGTGGATTATCCTGAACTATTGAAAACAAATGTTTAAACGCTTTGTGCATTCCGTCAAAATATTCCCCGGAATTCACCACTTGTTCATACACCTCATCAGGAAGATGTTTGCGGACAAATTCCCTGTTGCCGGAAAACCAATATTGAAAAATGTTTTCCATGAATTCTACAAGAAGGCTGTTACTCTCTACATGGGACTGCTTGCGCAGAAAGTTGACAAGCTTATCGTTACGGTAAGAAAGCTCATCCACTTCTGTGGAGATGTCCCGCAATTCGCCTTCGGCGCCGATTTCGCTGAAATAAACAGGGAATATCCTGAGGAGCTGTTTTATCAGATTGTATGCCGGCGCGATATCGGCATTGAGCAGGGCGGAAATGTCCTTTTGCAGAAGGTCTGTATCCCGAACAAAAATTCCACCGATGTTTAAATTGATAATCAGGGCAGAAATGAGCCTCTTTGTCCATCTGGGTTTCATGGCGATAATCTCGAGCCATGACCTTATGTTTACAATATGAGTCGGATTGACCTGCACCTGCCATTCGGTTGTCGTCCCTTTAACTTCAGGATATTGAAAACCGTAAGAAATAAGTTCATCAATAAATGCATCCGCGAGGGAGTGAGAGTTTTGATCGAATACTTCCCTTGCCGTCGTCGTGATGCAGTCGATAATGGGGCCCCGGTATTCATATTGCGATCTGCTCTTTTTCAGAAAGCCGAATACCTTGCGCACAAAATCGTTGAGGTTCCCCTTTTTTTCCTGCTGAAAGACCAATTTCAGACAACGGTTTATTTCTCGAAGAGCGCTTCCGTGAATATCGGAAAGGCCGGGTACGCCCATGATACTGAACAGAAAGTCAAGTTTCACAAGGTACTGGCGTCCTTGATAAGCTGGGGATTTTTCCAACTGATCGGCAACCAAAAAATATCCATTTACTATTTGAAAGTAATCCGGCATATCAAGGTAATCTTTTATTCGCTCAGCATTTTTCTTCTGTTTGTCCGGATGAAGAACTTCCATTTTCCCGAGTAGCATCTGGATATACTGATGGCTCAGGGGCTGGATAATCTGCCTGTAAGCGTCGGCCGCTTCCCCGGTTTCTCCCTCCGCTGCTGTATACCAGCCGGAAGGATCGGGCTGGGTAAGCCAGAATTGGTATGTAATCTTAAACATTTTATAGAATAAAAGATCGAACGTTTCGGCAGGAAGAGGCGTGTTATTTTCTAAAAGGAACTTGACGGTTCTTTTGAGGTAAGCCGAGCATTTCTTGAATATGGTTGCATCCGCATCCGAAATTCTAATCAGCGATTCTATGATCTCGGAAAACATGGATAAGTTTCTGGAAATAAATTTGTTGCTCTGAGAAATTATGGTGTCAATATAATCGAAAAGATAGTGTATCGCGCTGTCTCTGATCTCTTCGCTGGAAGAAAATTTAATTACATCGAAGTATATCCGCAGGAGTATGGAAAGAGCGGATAGTCCGTTTTTATGCCGATTGTACTCGTAGAAATCGCCGATGGAAACGGATTTGAGCTCCTTGAGAACATATTCCCAGTTAACAAAAGGATGGTTTAACTCTGTTAGCAGTTCCCGTGTTTTTTTCTGCAAGCCGTAATGCTCTTCCACAACTTTAAGCAAAGGGGTATACTGTTTGGGTATTTCTATGGCTACTGCCGTCCTCTCTAGATTCACCTTAAGAGCGGACGAAACCCAGCCTTCGTTTTTTTCAATGGGGCTATTTTTCACCTTCATGTGGAAATCAATCCTCTAAATGGTAGATTAATCAGAATTCTTACAACATTTCAAGCCCAGAACTCGTCTACCGACATACCATTAGAAACATACACTGTTTATTTTCTAAACAAAATCCGGTAATGGCATTGAGTATTTAGATAAGATTTTTGCCTTTATTGTTTTATTCGGAATTTAATTTTTTCAAAATTTTTATTGACAAATATAAATATAGTTGTATAATACAACCATGATTAAAGAGATAACTGCAAACTATAATGAATTAATGGGAATATTTATCGGCCTTTCCCAGGTGACGCGCTGCTGCCGTCAGGATGAGGCTTTTTGCGAAGACGTGACGTTTCACCAGTTTATGATATTGGACGCGGTAGCAAAGCACAAAGAGCTGAATATGTCCGACTTGCACAAGCATCTTTCTGTCGAAAAAAGTACGACAACCAGACTAGTCAGCCCCCTGATTAAAAAAGGTCTTTTACAGCGCGATCAAGCCCCGCACGATTCCAGAGCGGTAACGCTATCTTTGACGAAGGAAGGCAGGGATGTCCACAAAAAAGTCTGGTTGTGTCTGACGGATTTTTTCCGCAAGGTTATGTGCAATATCCCGGAGAAAAAAGCGGATGTTGTTTTGGAATCCGTTAAGACTTTTATTATGGCTATAAAAAATTATGCACGAGAATGCAGTTGCTGTAAATCACGGGTATGAAGTCCGTAGCAAGCTGCGGGGTATTATACCCCTGCTTATACGGGATAATTCGGCTAACAAACTTCGCTTCGCTTTTGAAGTTTGAGTCTCATTACCCTCCGCTTTGCGGGATAATTCGACCTGCAAGCTTCAGTGCACTCTGTTTCTGAAGCTTGGGTCTCATTACAACTTGTCAATTCCGACGTGTGACCTTTAGGTTATACGCTTCGCTTTCGGAATTGGAGTTTCACGAATAAATCGGGTGAGGATAGTATATGGATAAGATTACACTACCGGTAATTATGACGGAGTCAACATGCTGTGTCACAGCACAAACGGTTCAAGATGCTCTTCCCCGCTTGAACCAAGCCTTTGTTACCGGCTCGATTCCCACAGCCGCAGGCAACCTGCCAAGAGTATCTTCGGCGTTGAGTTGGCAGGATCATTGGGGAGCCATTAAAGCTCGCTGGGGAGTAGGCAGAATGGATTATGCCATTGACCCGGGTCTTTACGCTCTGGGTAATCCCGATAACAATTCCCCTGTTTTAGTTACCGCCAATTACAAGATGAGTTTTGACCGCCTGCGTGAAGCTCTGCCGGGCAGAGATGCGTGGATTCTTGTGCTGGACACAAAAGGAATAAACGTCTGGTGCGCCGCGGGAAAAGGCACATTCGGTACGGACGAATTAATAAAAAAAATAGAATCAAGCAGACTGAAAGATATTGTCAGCCACAAAAAATTAATTATTCCTCAGTTGGGAGCGCCCGGAGTAGCCGCCCACAAAGTAAAGCAGGTCTCTGGATTTAAAATTTATTACGGGCCGATACGGGCAAAAGACGTGGCGGCTTATCTTGATGCCGGTCTTAAAGCTACCGCCGAAATGCGGATAATGATATTCCCACTGAAGGAAAGAATTGTTCTTATTCCGATAGAGCTTGTCGAAACGATAAAACCTTTTTTAATCATTGCGCCCATTTTGTTTTTACTTAGCGGCATTGGAGGCCCGGCGGGTTTCTGGGCAAACGCGTTTAATTATGGTTTGTTTGCCGTCGTGGCATTTCTTGCCGCCATTTTGGGAGGAGCAGTGATAAATCCTATTCTTCTGCCTTATCTTCCGGGGCGGGCGTTTTCCATAAAAGGTTTTTTAATCGGTATTGTTATTGCCATTATTCTTCTTTACCTGCGGGATATAAATTTACATGCATGGCCTGGCAGAATCGAGGCTTTGGCCTGGTTGCTGATAATTCCGGCCATATCAGCATATCTGGCAATGAATTTTACCGGAGCCTCAACCTACACTTCTCTCTCCGGCGTCAAGAAAGAAATGCGCTGGGCACTGCCTTCTGAAATAGCATTTGCAATATGTGGCCTCTTAATATGGATAACATCTCGTTTAATCGCCTAGGAGTTTAAAATGAAAAATTCAATTTACCTAAAAAATGTCGTCACCCTAAAACTTAATGAAGATAAATGTACCGGCTGCGGGATGTGTCTGGATGTTTGTCCTCATGAAGTGTTTAAAATGAACTCAAAGCACGTGACCATCCAAAACCGCGATGCCTGTATGGAATGCGGCGCGTGCAGTAAAAATTGCCCGGTTGATGCTATTTTCGTCCAATCCGGTGTCGGCTGTGCTGCAGCCGTTATCAATTCCATGCTGGGTCGTAACGACGGCGAGTGTTGCTGCGGCTCTGAACCAGCGGGCACAATAACTGATAAACGCGGCGGATGTTGCTCCTAATGCGCTATTTAATTCAACCTTGAGTTAATTTTATTATGCAAAGATATGTCGGGAACGTAATCATTGGATTGTCATATATTCTAGGCGGCTCCTCGCTGATCGTCTTTGCTGTTTTTCTTTACGCCGGAAATTTAAATTTGGTTCACTTTGGCTGGAAAGAACATTGGGCGCTCTTATTTAATGCCGGTCTTTCGCTCGCATTTTTTATTCAGCACAGTGGAATGGTTCGCCGATCATTCCGGCAATTTCTATTAAGGTTTTCTCCAGAAGCATACGGCGGCACCATCTATTCAATTGCTTCAGGAATCTTTTTGTTCTTAGTGGTTATTTTTTGGCAGGGAACATCTGATTTGCTCGAAGCTGAAGGCATAACCCGCGTACTCTTGCGTATAGTTTTTATTTTGCCTATTGCCGGATTTGTCTGGGGAGTAAAGGCGCTGGGGTTTTTTGATCCTTTTGGCATAAAAGGAATATTAGATTGCCAGCATGACAGAAAACCACGGCCAATAGCGTTTGCGGTAAGAGGCCCCTATCAATGGGTACGCCACCCTTTATATTTATTTATGCTGGCTATGATCTGGTCATGTCCGAATTTGACCACGGACAGATTGCTGTTCAATATTCTCTGGTCTGCATGGATTTTTTTCGGCACCCTGCTTGAAGAACGCGATTTGGTCGAACAATTCGGTGATGCCTATCGAGACTATCAGCAGAAGGTGTCGATGCTTTTCCCGTTTAAATTCATCGAGAAAGAATCACCCTGATAGTGGACAACTATTTTATTTTTGAATTATTGCTTTTCTCCCATTAAATAAGACGATTTAGTTTAATTTGGTTGGATAACAAATACCACCTTTGCACGCCATTTTCCAGCCGGTAATAATGAATAATATAGGCCACCGATAAAATCATCAGAAGCACGGAAAGAATAATGTACGGAAGGGATAGCTTGGCGATAGTGAATCCGAAAGAAAGCAAAAAGAACAGACAAACAAAGAGCATGACAATAAGATGGATCAATCTTTCGTGCTGCATCCATTGAATCTGCTTATCGTGATACGCGAGAAGCGCAAGCAATGCTTCCCGGCTGAGATTCTTTTCCAGCATCTCTTTTACGTATCGTTCATGCCGTTTCATGTAATCGATCATAATTATACCTTACAAAACACTTGCTTTTCAGAAAGCGATGGGAAAATTGACTGGCATAGAATTAGTTGCTGCTCCATAAACCGCCGCCGCTATAACCGGTCCATGAGCCGTTGCCCGATAAACGGCCCCCCGAAGAATTTAATTGGCCGCTCCAGTCGGAAAAACTGGCTGAACCTTTAGCGTTAATATTTCCGCTAGCATTTACAGTTCCGGAGATAGTGCCTGATTGAAATCCGGAGTAGCTACCTGATACAGTGCCATCAGCGGAAATGCTAATAGAAAATGTACCGCTTACAGCAACACCCATAACTTCGCCGTGCCAATCTCCGGAAAGAGCACCTTTATATACAGTCGCACTTCCGCCATCAGCTATGGCAACATTACCAAAAGATATAACAAGCAAAATAATTATAGATTTAATAAGATGCTCGATACTGGCCAATCTGAATATCTTATCTATTCCTGATTTGTTCATATTTTCCCTCTCTTTCCTTATTAAATATCACGACCTTCGTTATAAATCTATCATAAACAAATACGGTCACGGGTATCAAATATACCCTCCGCCACTAGCGGGATTCAATTCTGATTTCAGGCAGTGCAGTTATTTCGCCCCGCGCGCTTGGCCGGGTCCTGACGGTAGTATTCTTTAAGCACGCGATAAAGGTCGGGGGCGTGTTTTATCATCAAATGGGGTTGGTCGAAGAACTGCTCAGTGGCAACAGCAAAAAATTCAGCTTCGCTTGCCGCGCCGTAGGCATTGAGGAAGGATTTTTTACCTCTTTCAGCATCATGTTTCAGGCGAAGATATTCACGGGAACATGTTTGTACCCAGTCTCGGTATTCAGCCCGGTCTCGCAGTGGAGGTGTGCCGTCAGCGGCACCATCCAGCATATCCAGTTTATGGGCAAATTCGTGATAGACAACGTTATGGCCTAACTCAGGATGGCGGCCGCCATGCAGCGCCGCATCCCAGATGATAATGACAGGCCCTTGTTGAAAAGCTTGCCCGATAATAGGGTGGACATCTTCTACGGGTTCAAGCGGCGTTTCAAAAAACCCGAGTTTTCTCTGGGGCGGGACCACAGTAGAAGGATAGACAATGATAGTGAGGACATTTTGATAGTAGTTGTGGGGGAGACCTAGAAGCAGGAGGCACGCCTGAGCGGAAATGGTGACGCGAATTTCGTCGGTAAGTGTAAGTCCGCCCACACCTTCCCAATATTTTTCGGCAATGAATACCTGGATGAGAGAGCAAAGATGAGCGCGCTCGTCATCATCCAGCATGCAGTAATGAGCGACGTTACGCTGAATGATTTCTTCCCACGCGGGGGGAAATTGAGCTTCCACGAGCTTTTTCCGACGGCGATTGGTTAGCCATTGAAACATATCGCTCTCTTCTATTATTTAGTGTCGTTCCACGAATTCCACTATATTACCATCCGGGTCTTTTACCATCGCAATGCGTACACCAGGCCGGATTTCTTTTTCCGGTAAAGTAAATTCTATGCCGATTTTTTGGAGATGATCGCAAAGTTCAGAGAGATTCCCTATTACAAAGGTCACATAACGGAATCCAAGCTGATTTTCCAATCCAATAGTGCCTCGGGGAGGAACCACCTTCGGTTCAACCAACTTGAAATCGCTTGTGCCGAATCGAAGCCGGTGCATTGTACCAAACCATAAAGGAACTGTGCCTACAAACTCCAACCCCAAAATATTTTGATAGAAATTAAGACTGGCCTTGATATCACTGACAATCACTCCAATGTCCAGAGAATTCTTTGCTGGTTTCATCATTTTGTTATATTCCTTTCTGATTATTACGACTGGGAATGTAGCATAAAAGATGAAATAGAAAAATGAAGATTTTGGGATGAAAAATTTTAACCGGTGTTTTGTTTATTTTTCTTCAGGCCTTCAACTAATCGGTCTAAGAGCCTTAACTGTTCCTGTTGAATTGAAATCAGCTCCTTCCACTGCTCCTGCTTTAGTGAGTCAACTTTCTCATGAAGAGCAATTATTTCAAGTTCTGCCTTCAAATTGACTTCATAGTCGTGTTCCGCACTTAGTCTGTCCTTATAGGCCTGTCGATTTTGAGACATCAAAATAATTGGAGCTTGAATGGCAGCAAGCATAGATAAAACGAGATTTAGCAAGATGTATGGATATGGATCAAATGAACTGTTAAGCTTGATTAGAATAAACGAATTCAGGAGGATCCATATAACCATCACACCCATGAATATTGAGATAAAGATCCAAGATCCCCCAAAAGAAGCGACCTTATCAGCCATCTTCTGGCCCAAAGTCATTTGTTCGGACAAGTCTTGAACAATATTTGTCGAAATAGGGGTTCTTTTGGTGATATGATGAGCAACATGCTTTTCTTGTTCAGTAAGCTTTTCATATTCCGTGCTAAAGAGCTTTTCCGCTGTATCGCGTGCTTTCTTATCCATTGTGCTATCCCTTTGCGACTGCCGCCGCCGACAAGTGTAGGACAAAACATGTAATGAATGAAAAAATTAGTTTTTTCATAAGTATCAGCCAACAATGATTATACAGTATCAACTAAATTAATATGCTTTTACATCCTACTGTAGATTACAAATTGTAGTCTAGCATAAAAAGACAAAATAGAAAAATGAACATTTCAAAAAGTTTTAGCCTACTCCCTCTTGACAAATAGTTAGAATCATTTTTTAATAAGATTAGTAGGGGTGTTCATTACTACACCTTATGAATGGACATTATTTGACTGTCGGAGATAATAGCATGAACTCAAGAAAACATAATGCGCTAATTACCCTGTTGCTGACAATCTTTATCGGCTTCGGCTTGGCGGCCTGCGCTACACAGCCCAAGTTGCCGCACCTTGCTGATGATGCTGTCATTTTGGCGTTCGGTGATAGTTTAACTTTCGGAACCGGGGTGGAGCCAGCGCAGGGTTATCCGGCAGTTTTGGAAAAAATGATTGGTCGGCGAGTTGTTAATACCGGGGTACCGGGGGAAGTCACCGTCGATGGATTATCCCGTCTTCCGGAGATTCTGGAACGGGAGAAACCGGCCCTTCTGCTTTTGTGCCATGGTGGTAACGACCAGCTCCGGCGCTTGAACCAGCAGCAAGCCGCTAACAACATCCGGGAAATGATTCGCTTAGCACAGAAAAGAGGAGTAGCTGTTGTTCTCATTGCGGTACCAGCCCCGGAGCTATCCCTTTCGCCTCCGCCAATGTACCGCGAAATTGCTAGGGAGCTATCTATTCCCATTGAAGAGGAGACATTATCTACGGTGTTGGCCGATAGCTCCCTCAAATCGGATTACATCCATCCCAACGCCGCGGGATATCGCCGCCTGGCTGAATCTATTGTAAATCTTCTCAAGAAGAGCGGCGCGATAGATTAGCCTGCTTTTTTGAAAACGTAGCACACTTACCCGGCAAGCTTTCTATGCAGAAAAAGGTTCAACCAGAATCTTGATATCACCTTTGTTTTTTCCCGCCAGAACTTCGAATCCTTCGTCTTTGATTTTGTCCATGGGGATAATTTTCGTGACCACACTTTCCGGATAAATGCTTCCGGTTTTAATCCAGGACAGGGCCAATTCGGGATGGATAGAGTTAGTGCCGATCATGGTTGTTTCACGCGTGACGAAACCAAGCATATGCACGGATGCCCGCTGAGTGAAAATACCCTGAACGACGACTTTTCCCTGATACTTTACCGAAGAGAGACAATCCTTCAAGGTTGCTTCAATACCGACGGCTTCGATGGCCACGTCAACGCCTTTGCCCTCAGTCAGCTCTTTAATCTTTGCCGCAGTCTTGAGTTCCATTGGATTCCATACCAGCGTGGCGCCCAGCTCTTGCGCTTTTTTGCGCCTGTATTCCAGAGGGTCGGTCATATATACAGTTTTGACACCCATGGCCTTCAGCCCCAGCAGGAGCATGAGACCCACCGTGCCGCAACCGGCGATAAGAACTTTTTCATCCCCCTTAATTCCGGCGCGATCAAGAGCATAAGCCGCCCCTGAGAGTGGTTCTACAACTGCCGCACGCTTCCAATCCATATCCGCAGGAATCTTGAGTAACCGCTCCTGTGGGCAGTTTATATACTCGGCATAAGAACCGGGAACAACGGAACAGACACGCTCCCCGACAGCATATCCTTTAACGCCGGGTCCGATGGCAACGATTTCGCCGCAGGCTTCATGGCCGAAAGGGCTTTCGGGAAAGAGACCGTGGAGATATTCATGTAAATCCGAGCCGCAAATACCGCAGTATTTGATTTTAATCTTAACCTCGCCTTTTCCCGGCTGGATTTCCTCTGCCTCTTCGACCCTGATATCGCGAATACCATAATAGACAACCTTCTTCATTGAACAAACCCCTTTCAAATTTCTAAGCTAAGTTGTTTATAGTCCATGATAATTAAAAAGGCAAAAATTTATTGCGCACTAAGGTGAAACCATTTTTGCTCCACCCGACATTTACCGGGTTAACGTCTTCAGCCTTCAGCCTCTTGTGCCCCGCTAGGGATATCAAAAAACCAATTGCATCCAGCATATATTGCGAGTATATTTAGAAAACTTCTCTAGAATTAAAGACGGATTTCATCGCTCATACATCAAAAACCACAAGGAGGTTGTTTCCATGAAAAAATCAAATCACCTTCTGAAAGTGACATGCATCATGGCTATGTGTACATTATTTATTACAGGATGCGCGCAGGCGCCGCCGTATCAGGGACCGATGGAACCGCAGCATGCCGCGTTATTATTTCATCCGGAAACAACTTATCAGACAATGACAGGCTTTGGTGCCGGTTTCAACACCAGCGAGTGGATTAACAAAATTTCGAATCCCCAAGATTGGGCACGGGCTTATGATTTGCTTTATGGTCCGCAATATAATGGAGTCCGGCTGAATATCGTCCGACTGGTGATCTCCAACACGGCACAGGAATTACCGCAGTCATCTCCTCTTTACGCGCAGGGTTTCAAATACGATTGGGGCGGAGACGATATTACGCAATCGATGTGGAGCGCGATTCAGCCGATACGGAACAGAATCAAGCCCATCATCTATGCCGTTCCCTTTACCCCTCCCGCTAAATGGAAAGATAACAATTCTCCATTCAACGGAGGGAGGTTAAAGCCCAAGCACTATCAGGAATACGCCGAGTATCTGGCCGATTTCGTCGATTATTATCATAAAATCCTGCACGTGGATATTGATGTTCTGAGCATTCAAAATGAACCGGGCGTTGCCGTTTATTGGGCATCGTGTATCTGGTCAGGAGAAGAGATGCGTGATTTCTTAAAAATATTGACGCCTCTTATCCGCGCCCGTGGCTTAAACACAAGGATGATGTCTTCCGAAGGCACGGCCTGGTCGGGAGCATGGGCTCATCTGGAACCTACACTGCTTGATCCCGAAGCGCTTCCTATGCTGGGCATAATGGCCAGCCACTCTTATCTCCTGCTATCGGATCCCGCACGGGAGAAGTTTGCCACCGCATCCGAACAGTATAAACTGCCTGTCTGGATGAGCGAAATGTCGCTGATATACGCTTCGCCGTCTGAATACGATGATCCCACCATGAAAGCAGCCTTGAGTATCGCGGATTATATATATCGCGATATATATATCGGACGCGCATCAGCATGGATATACTGTTTCGCTATTTTCAAGTATAACTTTAATGGAAGCATGGGGGTTCTCTCCCCGGCCGATAAACCGGGACAAGAAGGTGAGCTGATAATTCCTAAACGTTTTTGGGCGATGGCCAATTACAGCCAATTTGTGCGGCCGCGCTGGAAAGTGATGAAGGTTGAAGGTTCGATAGGGGCTGTCCCCATAAGCAAAACCAACACCACCGGGTTTGTCAGTCCTCTGGGTGATGGTTTTGTTATTGTGGCTTTTAATCCCAGCGATGTTTCCAAAAAAGTTACTTACAGTTTCGGCAACTGGTCTATCGACCCGACAATAGATTCTTATTGCACTTCGGATGATTATGATTTAGCCCACAACGTCTTGACCTTAAAGCAAGCGACTCATTATTTTACAACCACACTGCCTCCTAAAAGTGTGATCACGTTTAAGGGAAAACTCATCAAGCCGAAAGTTATGCAACCTCATGCCGGAGATGTTATCATCAAACCCGGCTCCGTATCTTGCGCGAAAAAAGATATATACGGGAATTGCCTTGAGGACATTGAGGAATAAACGTCGGGCTAACGCCTTCAACTTAATTCCTTCAGTCTTCAGCCTTAAATATAAGGGTTTGACATTGCGTCATAAGTAAAGTAGGATCCAACCATATCCTGTACCGTTCGCTGGTCTTTTGTCGGTAGGGTACAGTAAAAGTTGAATTATGACAATTTGAAGTGCAAAGGCGGCCACCATGCTCTTTAGAGTCTTGGTGGTTTTTTTATTGTGAAACTCCAATTCCGAAAGCGCAGTGCAGCGGAATTGGTAAGTTGAACAATCCCGCGAAGCGGAGGGTATAATACCCCGCAGCTTGCCTTGGGGTTCATACCCGTGATTTCTGTCATATGGGCATTCGACTTTTAGCAAATTCTAAGAAAGGAGGATCCTAATTATGTCAGAAGGTAAAGTAAAATGGTTCAACGAGAGTAAAGGCTTCGGGTTTATCGAGAAGAGCGATGGTGGGGATGTTTTCGTCCATTTCAGTGCCATTCAAGCTGCTGGTTTCAAGACGCTAACTGAGGGCCAGTCTGTCAGTTTCGATGTTGTCCAGGGCAATAAAGGCCCTGCAGCAGAAAACGTAAAACCCTGTTAATTAAACCTTAGGTAAAGAAGAAAGAGGCGCTCCATGAAGGTATACTATCTTGGCGCGCCTCTCTCTTTTCAGCACATTCTTTTACATTTGCAAGAAAGAAAAAAATAGGAGTTTGAAAATGGGAAATTCCAAATATAGCCGTGGAACACAGGTAAAAGAAAAAGCAAGGCAGCAGAAGCAAATAGATAAGGCATCAAAGCGTATGTTGGCCAGGCAGAAGAAGTCATATATAAAGACGAGTCCTCCAAACGTAAACTCAGATATAGCTGAACCGATAGTCGCGGAGAACATTGTCGAAAGCACGGATTTACCCACACGTCCTTCAATAAAAAGCTAGTCAATCATGAATAAACTGAAAACTTCCTGAAAGCGATAATTGACGGATTTTGAAAAGTATGCAAGATTACCATTAATAATGGTGGGTGTACTGTGGTTGCAACAGAAACCATGCTGCGAGAAGATGTTTTGGACAACAGGAAAAGGAGAGACCTAATGGGAGACAAGGGCGGCAAGAAAGATAAGGAAAAGGGTCAGAAACAGCACGCCGAAAAACAGAAGCAACAGTCAAAAAACAAGCTTGATAAGCAGCCAAAAAGAAAGCCTTGATAGAAATCACGGTGTGGAAATCTGCACAACGGCTTTACCAGCGTGAAACTTGTCCTCGACCTGATCGGAGATGCAAAAACTGCGGCCATACCCTGATACCCTAATAACCTGATAACCTGAAGGTCACACGAAGTGAGGGCACACGTGCATGGGAAGGCCGGTGTCCAGTATGCATTGGATAGTTTCCAGCCCGTGTTCCGGTATGGGCCGGGCTAACGCCTTCAGGGTATCGGTCTTCAGTCTAATCCCTTCAGCCTAATATCCTGTGTTTTCACTTGAACTCAGCACATATTCCGAGTATATTTAAGCACATGGTTTTCAAAACATGTTTCCTTTATAGTGTTTTTAAAAACGGGGCATTGTCCCTGACTAACCTAAACAGACAGAAACAATGATTAAAAGATGGAAACATATTGGCGAGATTGGTGGCGATCCATGGGTGCTACCTATATGGCCTTCAATTCATAAAGCAATTCCTGAGAATAGAATACAAAAATCTCAAAAAAAACTTTCAGAGCTAGCTCTATATATATCGACAAAATTAACTATGATGCCCCATATATTTGAAAGAGTTAGTAAAGAATGTAGCGAGATATGGGACATAACAAAAAAGAGAGACAAAGAAGTGGATTATTGGAATGGACATGAAGGTCGTGCTTTAGTACTCGATGATGAACTGACGTATAATTTAATTATTGATTTAGACTCTCTTATGTTTGAATTAAAATCATGCCTCGAAATAATGCGACGATTTCTGATAGAAATATATAAACTCACGAATAAGAAAATAAACCATAAACAGATAAACAATGAATTTAAGGATATTATTCAGCACAATGCTATGAATGCTACTTGGTACGATGATTTAGAGAAACACAGAACATTCTTTATTCATTTAGGTGCACCATACATTGCAATCGACTTAACTAATGAAGGGAAATATTATGATTTAATTATAATGAAAGAAAATTTAAAAAAATTTGATAATAGAAGGAAGTTCCTGTTACTTTCGGATTTGAACAAAATTGTCAATGGATTCCTAAAAGCAAGGGGCGCATTACAAAAACATATAATTGACTACATAAACAATTTACCAACAAATAACCTGTGTCGTCATAAAGCAAATTAGGTTCAGCGTCATATTTTATGCCCATATTGACAGCGAGCTTAATCTTTGAAATAGGTTTAGGTATTAACAATTAAAGGAGAACGACGTATGGAAGAATCGACAAAACTCGAATTTAAAAAACGTATGCTGGAAGGACGTAAAAAACAATTCCTTGAGCTTATGAAATTCATCATACCAGCGATAACATTTCTTATTGCGGCTTTTGGATCAGAAAAATGGGTTTTAGCGTATGGGTTTTTTGTGATAATTTTCGGTTTGATAGTCATTTCAGAACAAATAGAAAAACTAATAAAACAGTAAGCTACTAAAGACTAAAGGATCACTACCATGATTAATAGTCACTTTATAAATAGGGTCAGCACCCTCTTTTTTCTTCCTATGTATTCATACCCATCTTGATTTCGGATATCATTACTTATCGCATTTTGTACTATAAGTGTTTCATTGGTGAAATTCCGGAGACAGTATACTTGATTCGGCGTATTGCGCGCTTGTTTCCGGTTATGATGGCATTTCAAAATAGTGGATCGTGCGGAGTATCAAGGATAGCGTTTTTTTGGTTTCGTTGAGTTTTCAATAATATTGACAGGTGAAAAGGGCACAATTATCCCTAACCTCTCTCTCACAGCGTAAGGGAGAGGTCGGTATCACAGCGGCTTATACCAATTTGCTTTCTTTGGCTAACTTTGTTGGCATCGTCGTCGGTTTCCTCAACGTATTAGCAATACGCCTGCGGAGCCTCCTCCTTGCCGCCTCGTTATCCTTTGAAACCGAAATGGTATTATAGGCCTATCTTTTTGCCAGAGCTATTATTTCTTGACGTCTTCTACTGCCTTATCGACTTTCTTGCCGGCGTTCTCAAACGGGCCTTCTTTACAACCCGATAGCCCAACAACAATCAGGACGATTATCGCCAACACGGCGATGATACTCTTACACTTTTTCATCATTTATATCTCCTTTCGCGAATGGATGAACTTGCCTTAAATCTTGCTTACAGAATTGTGTAGTAATTCATAATCATGGCCTGATTTTTTGGCTTAATCAATGGGTTTGGTTTGTGGTTAGTTCTTTTCTTCTTTCTTTCGAATGCCCGAAATTTCCACAGCAACTGCCGCGGCCTGCTTAGCCGGCATGCCTTCCGTGCGCCGCTCATATTCCGCCTCACTGAGCTCATCGTTCTTTTTCAGTTCCACGCTCTCGAGTTGTATTTGCTCGCCTGGAAGCTCAACCCTCAGTTCGTCAATGAGCATCAGTATTGTTGCGGCAACCGGCAACGCCAGGAGCGCGCCGATTATTCCAGCCAGAGTACCGCCTGCGATTAGCGCAAAAAACACAACTGAAGACGGCAGGCGTAGCGCACGACCATAGACTATCGGAATCAGCGCCCGACTCTCAAATTCCTCGTAAAAAAGCATCAGTATAATAACAATCGCAATGACGACCGGTCCCTTGGCAAGCGATGCTAAGACTGCAGGCCCCATCGTGAGAAAAATACCGATGAAAGGTAATACATCCGCGATTCCGCCGAATACCGCGAATGCCAGAGCGTTCTGTATCCCGCAGGCCGTCAGGAGAATAAACATGAACACCCCCATGAGCACGCAGGTAATTACCTGCCCCCGGATGTATCCGCCGACGATCGTCTCCAGGTTGAGCAGAACGCGAGATAGTCGGATATGGTGCGATCGGGGCACAACTGCGAAGACCGCGCCGCGCAGGCGATCGCGGTCGATCATTATGTAAAGTGCGAGGAAAAATGCGCACGCACTGTATGCAAGGATTTCGAGGAGGCGTGTCGAAAAGGCGAGCAAGGCAAGCACTGCTCTACCAGAAGATTTAATCAGTGCATCGTATTGAAGATTACGCAAGGTATCCGCAAGAGATTCCGTGAGCTGATAGCCGGCAAGAAAGTTGGCCAGGCGAGCTCTCAGCTCCGGTTCCTGCTCGATCAGGCTCTTTACCTGCGCCACGAGCGCCGGGATGGTAAGAGTAATGAGCAAAAGTACGATGAGCAAAAACATACTGAAAATGATGGCAATGCCGGCGCCCCTTCGGATACCGCGGGCTTCCAGCCATTCGACCGCCGGATTTAACGTTCCGACAATCATGAGGGCGGCGACAAGAACCAACAAGACCGGCAAGAGATGAATGAGCAGCCAAGCACTGCCTGCTATAAGCACCACAACAGCCACGGTTAAGGGCGTGATCTCGACTCGCAACACCCGTTTCTGAATGTTCTTGGAGAAAGTCTCCTTCGATTTATCGGACGGCATTATGGCTATACCTCAATGTTGCGAAAGGCAATGGCTTGGGAGTAAAACCTGTTCCCATTCTCAACAGCATGTGCAGGAAATTAGAAGAATGCTCTGCCTCAGAATGCAGCATACACTTTAACTGATAAGAACTTGCTTTCATAGGAAGGGAGTATAGGGATAACAGTCTTTTATGTCAATGACATAATAACAGGAATGACATTGATTTCCGTGGGAATTCGGGGGTCAGCATACTTAATTCGGCGTCTTGCACGCTTGTTTCCGGTCACGATGGCATTTCAAAATAGTTGATCGTGGGAAGTATCGGGGATAGCATTATTTGTTATTCGTGAAACTCCAATTCTGAAAGAGAAGCGTATCGGAATTGGTAAGTTGTAATGAGACCCAAGTTTCAGAAACAGAGGGCACTGAAACTTGCAGGTCGAATTATCCCGCGAAGCGGAGGGTATAATAACCAGTAGCAAACTGCGGGCTATTATACCCGTGGTTTCGTTGAGTTTTCTAATTTCAGCTGCCTGATTAAAAAGCTGTCCAACTGATTGGCAAATGCCTGACGGTCTTTCTTGCCAAACTCAGCAGGACCGCCTGTCATCATGCCATTATCTCTTAGTTCATTGAGCAAATTCCGCATAGCCAGCCGGTCTTTGATGTTGTGCTCTGTATAGAGTTTGCCGCGAGGATTCATCGCAAAGGCTTTTTTGGCGACTACCCGGTCGGCAAGCGGGATATCGGCTGTTATCACGAGGTCGCCCGGCTTTACTAACTGGGCAATGCGATCATCGGCCACATCAGGCCCCTCCGGAACCAGGATCAGGGATAGATTTGCCAATTTCTCGAGGCGCAACGGTTTATTGGCCACAAAGATCAGAGGAACATTTAATCGTAAGGATGCTTTGATCAAGATGTCTCTAATCACATTCGGAAAAGCATCCGCATCAACAAATATCTGCATAAAACCTCGTTGTGATAGCGCTTTGATCGGAGGCGCATTCCCTTAAGGAAAGCGCATAAAAAATTGGACCTTACATTGCCGAGAATTTTCGCCAGTATGGCGAAAACTTCCTTTAGAATTGGAGTTAGATAATTTCTTTGACCCTGCCCACAATCCCGCTTTCCAGACGCACCTTGATTCCATGCGGATGAGTACCTGATTTTGTAAGAATATTCTGCACAATGCCTTCGGTCAGATTGCCTGTACGCTGATCCTGCTTCTGCACAACTTTTACGTGCGCACCCACTTTGATATCGGCGCGGTTAGTTCCTCTCATTAAACGAGCCCTCGCAATAATTTGCACGACCCTATCATGATCTATTTACATAATTCAACTTGCATATTTTTAGATGAGCCCCTTTGCCTGTCTGTGAGGTAACTAGATTAAATAGGGTTAGCGCCCATTTTTTTCTTCCTATATTTATACCCATCTTGACAGCGGGCTTATTCTTTGAAATAGTTTTGGGCATTACCAATTATAAGGAGAACACAAGCATGAAAGCCGCTGTACTGCACGGAGCAAAAGACATCAGGACGGAAACGGTGCCTGATCCCGTATGCGAATCTCATGGGATTATTATCAAAGTAAAGGTATGCGGTGTATGTGGCTCCGATTTACACGTTTACAAACGCGACGGCCAGGATGGCACTATCTTCGGACACGAATTCAGCGGCGATGTGGTTGAAGTCGGCTCTCAGGTACAAGGCATTAAACCGGGTATGCGTGTTACGGCGGCGGGTTTTAGCCCCTGCGGAAAATGTTTCTGGTGCCGAGAGGGTAAGATGCATCGCTGTTCCAATATGGCGCTGCTTGGTTATCAGTTTCCCGGGGCTATGGCGGAATATGTTCATGTTCCCTTTGCCACGCTGGGACGCAGTGTTTTCCCCCTGCCCAATGAATTGACCTATGAAGACGGAGCATCGGTAGAACCTCTGTCCATCTCTTATTTTTCCGTAAACAGAGCTCAGCCTAAAGAAAATGATGTTATAGCCGTTATCGGCCTGGGCGTTATCGGGCTATACGCCATCCAGGTGTCGAAGGCCATGGGCGTGGGGAAAATTTTGGCTAGCGGGCGCAGACCATCGCGCCTGGAAACAGCAAAGATGTGCGGAGCGGATATGGTAATCGATGCGGCAAAAGACGATACTGTCAAGGCGATGATGGAACCAACATCTAACCTGGGTGTGAACACCGTTGTTGAATGCGCGGGCACACAGGTGACATTCGACCAATCCGTAGCCATAGCGCGTGGGGGCGGGAAGATAATGCTGGTCGGAATTTACGAGGAACCGCTTACTTGGGATCCCCTGTCTGTCATCAGCAAGAATATAACTCTTATCGGCTGTTTGGGCGGCAACTTTCCCTCCGCAATAGAATTTCTCAAGAGTGGAAAGGTCAAGACCAAAAACATAGTAACCCATATTTTTTCTTTAGACGAGGCCGCCAAAGCCTTTCAGGCCCAGCTTTATGACCCCAAGGCCATCAAGGTTATGATTAAACCTTAAAGGGTGATAAAATATTATGGTAAATAGGGAAAGTTAGTACCTTGTTTTTAATTAACATAAACTATAACCTCTTGTTTCCTAGCTAAATAATTAAATGCATGGAGGTGATTTATGGATGTAGTAAATGTTATATCCAAAGGAACGATAAAAGGAAAATTCATGGGATTTAAAAACAGCTACACCAAATTTGAGTTTGCTGATGGTCAGGTATGGAGGCAAAATGAAAGCAAGTTTCTGCATCATTATGCAAATAGTCCAGAAGCACAAATCATCTTCAAAGATGACAAATACTATTTGGAAGTTAAGGGTATATCGGAAACAGTGGAAGTCAGAAGAATAAAGTAAGAGTTTTAAAGAAAGGCATCAAATTATGCAATTCACTTTCGCCCACAATAACTTCAATGTATTAAATTTGGAAAAGAGTCTGGCCTTTTACAAAGAAGCCTTGCAACTGACAGAAGCCAGGCGCTATGAGGCACCGGATGGTAGTTTCATCATTGTTTTCCTTTCCGACGGCAAAATGCCGCACCAGTTGGAGTTAACCTGGCTCAAAGACAGGAAAGAACCTTACAATCTCGGCGACAATGAATTTCATCTGGCCTTTAAGGTTGATGATTTCGCGGCCACCCACGCCCTGCATGAAAAGATGGGCTGTATTTGTTTTGAAAACAAGGCCATGGGCATTTACTTCATCAACGACCCGGATGATTATTGGATTGAGATAATTCCCCAAAAAAGATAAAATTCTTTATCGTGTTGCGTTGCGCCATAAAGTATTTTCTCTAACTTGCCCAAAATAAGGAGGCCGTTATGTTAATAATCAGAACAAAATCAATATACGTGTTTATTCTTTGTTTATTAATTGCCGGTTGCGCCACCGCGCCCATTGATCCGGCAAAAGAATGGGAGAAAGCTAAAAATATTAATTCATTTGAAAGCTATGCCAATTTCCTTGAAGATAATGCGCCTAATAACTTCACGCCGGAAGCAAAACTTAAGCTCAAAACTATTATCCGGGAAATTGCTTTAAAGAGCGTGGGCGATAATCGCGTTTCCCTAAAAAAAGGAACAGACTTTAGCTTCAATTTGTTTTCCCCTGATGATGTCTTAAAATCATTTGTTCAGGAAAATCTGCCTGTAAGCTACAGTATTGTTTATAAATCCGGCCAGGACCCGGCCGTTAAACCTTCCGAAGGATTTCAGGAATTAAAAAATTATGATGAACTAAAACCTTTTCAGTCCCGCTTGATTCAGAGTCAAAAAGACACTTCACAATCAAGCGTTACCGTTACGGCCTGGATGATTCCGCTGACTGTTTCCGGTGTAAGCACCATCGGTCCGGATACCACGTTTACTTTTTATCGCGATCCCGACCAAGTCAATAATCGCGCTTTCGGGCTTTCCATGAAAAGCGAATTAGTCAAAGGTATTGTAGAAAGAGAGCGGGTAAATATCGTAGGTGCGGGAATTGTCATTATAAAATCATCCGGATTTGTCTGGGTATATGATTTTAGCCAGGATGGAAAATCGCTTTTTTAATTATGGCCGGTAGAATATAGGGATTCTATTTACTGATACAACTTTTCCGAATGCTAAAGCGCTCAGGCTCTTTATATTTTTCTAAACAAAAGGAGGAGACACAATGGCTAATGAAAAGAGGTGGCTGAAAAGCTACGATAAGGGAGTACCGCACTCCCTGAAACCGTATCCTAAGATGACACTGGTCGATTACGTGGATAAAGCAGCTAAGGAACGCCCTGATGACAGCATGCTCATATTCAAAAAGCGGAAAATATCCTATGCTGAAGTTAATAAGCTCAGTGACCAGTTTGCCGCAGCACTGGTTTCGCTGGGCGTGAAAAAGGGCGACCGCGTGGCGCTGGTCATGCCTAACTGCCCGCAGGCTATCATCTGCCGCTGGGGTTCTTGGAAAGTCGGCGCCATACTGGTGCACCTTAACCCTGTTTATACCGAGTCGGAAATGCAGCACGCGCTCAAGGATTGCGAGGCGGAGACCGTAGTTGTGCTTACCCCCTTCTACCAGAACATCAAGAAGCTGCAATCTAACACCAGTGTCAAGAACATCATCGCTACCAGTATCAAGGAGTACCTGCCACCTGTTCTGAAGGTGCTCTTCTCTCTGCTCAAGGAAAAGAAAGAAGGCCATTACGTCGAGATAGAAAAGGGTGACCTCTGGCTGCAAGACATGATGGTCAAGAATGCCGATGCCAAGAGGCCTAACGTTGCAGTTAAACCCGAAGCCCCTGCACTGATCCTATTCAGCGGCGGCACCACTGGCCTGCCCAAGGGCGTGGTGGGTTCGCATTTTTCTCAGGTGGCTACAGGCCTGCAGTTCTATTCATGGGTAAAAAACTATATTGAACCCTATAAGGATGTCGTTATGGCCGTGCTGCCGCTCTTCCATTCCTTCGCAACTTTCGCGGTAATGTCCACTGCCATAGTGTCTAACATGAAGATAGCCCTGGTGCCCAATCCCAGGGACCGCGACGATGTGGTTGCCAGCATTCAGCAGACCAAGCCGGCTTTCTTCGTGGCAGTACCGGCGCTTTTTATCGCGCTGATGGAACATCCCAAGGTTAAGGCGGGCAAGGTGGACTTCAAGTCTATGAAGACTTGCTGCTCGGGTGCCGCACCGCTGCTGGCGGAGACCAAGAAGCGCTTTGAAGACCTGACAGGCGGGCGCATCCTCGAGGGCTACGCCCTTACCGAGACCACCATGGCTGCCTGCGTAGGACCTTACATGGGCAAATACAAGGAGGGTTCGGTCGGCCTGCCGCTGCCCGATGTGACCGTGAGGATAGGTGACATCGAGACGGGTGAAGGCGAATTGCCCACGGGCAAGGAGGGCGAGATCGTTTTCAACGCGCCCAACCTGATGCTTGGCTACTGGCAGAGGCCTGAAGAGACCAAAGAGATGTTGCGCGACAATTGGCTCTATACCGGTGACGTGGGCTACATGGATGAAGACGGCTACGTTTTCATCACTTCACGCAAGAAGGACCTCATCAAGCCGAGCGGGTTCCAGGTATGGCCGCGCGAGGTGGAAGAGGTTATCAGTTCGCACCCGGCAGTGGCCGAAGCCAGCGTGGCAGGTATCCCCGATGCCAAGCAGGGCGAGGCGGTGAAGGCATGGGTAGTGCTGGAAGTGGGCATGACTGCCACAGCCGAGGAAATCCGGGCCTGGTGCAAGGAGAAGCTTGTGAATTACAAGATTCCCAAGTTCGTAGAATTCCGCACCGAGCTGCCCAAGACCATGGTAGGCAAGGTGCTGCGCCGGGTTCTCCAGGAACAGGAAAGATCCGAGTAGAAAAAATAGTGTTAGTAATAATAATATAAGGCTCTAGACTAGATGAATGTACGCTCATCTAATCTAGAGCCTTTTTAAATTTTCCCTTGACAAATATTTTTAGTTTGTTTATATGAGCCTCAAGTAAAGGATAGGTTTTTCACGATGGACAGAAAACTAAATGCAAACAGCAATATTTATGGTTACTGGTTTTATACCTATTTTGCATTGGTCTGCCTGTCGCTGGGGAGGATTTGTTAAGGTAATATAAACCAAAAACAGCCATGGGTGGATCAAAAACGAGCCGCCCATGGCTTTTCTGTTTTTAAAGGCCATGGCGGCAAAAACGTCATGGCCTTTTTTAGTTAATGATGCTCCAATTTCAAAAACGCAGTGAATTGAAATTGCTAAGCAGAATTATCCCGCCGCAAGCGGAGGGTATCGCAGATACCCGTGGTTAAAAGGAGGGAAGAAATCATGATTGTGGTAATGAAAAGTCAAGCTACAGAAAAGCAAATAGAGGATGTAATCCGCTGGATTGAATCGGTCGGATACAAAGCACATCCCTCGCACGGGGTCGAACGGACAATTATCGGAGCTGTAGGCGATAACCGCGACAAGGCAATCCTTAAATACGCGGAATCTTTACCGGGGGTGGAAAAAACTATGCCTATTTTAAAACCATACAAGCTGGCGAGCCGTGAATCGCACGAAGGCAATACCGTAGTTTCCGTGGGTAATATTAAAATCGGTGGCCCGGAATTCGTAGTGATGGCCGGACCCTGCTCGATTGAAAGCGAAGAGCAATTACTGGAAAGCGCTTATATCGCCAAAAAGGGAGGTGCGCAAATTCTTAGGGGCGGTGCTTACAAACCGCGCACTTCGCCTTACAGCTTTCAGGGGATGGAAGAGGAGGGCTTGAAAATTTTAGATCAAGTTCGTGTGCGAACAAGCATGCCGGTGGTTACGGAAGTGGTTAATCCTGCCGATGTCGATCTTGTCGAATCTTATGCCGACATGCTCCAGATAGGAGCACGCAATATCCAGAATTTTGCCTTACTTAAAGAAGTCGGCCGTTCGCAAAAGCCAGTGCTTTTAAAAAGAGGCATGATGACCACTATCGAAGAGCTGCTCATGTCGGCGGAATACATTCTTTCCGCAGGCAACTCCCAGGTTATTCTTTGCGAACGCGGCATCAGAACCTTCGAAACGGCTACAAGAAACACTTTGGATATAAGCGCCGTTCCGGTCCTGAAAGGGTTAACGCATCTGCCGGTCATTGTTGACCCCAGCCATGCCGCCGGTCATTGGAAATATGTAATCCCCCTTTCCCGCGCCGCGCTTGCCGTGGGGGCCGATGGCCTTATTGTGGAAGTTCATCCGGAACCGGAAAAGGCTGTATCCGATGGAGCGCAGTCCCTGAAACCGGAAAAGTTCTATCAATTGATGGATGAATTAAGGGCGATTAACGCAGCGATGAGACACTAAAAACGGAGTAAGTATATGCGATCAATGAAAGTCAATCTTGATAAGAAGTCTTTGTCTTCCTATGAAATACGCATAGGTAAAGGCATTGCCGATAGGACCGCTCTGCTTATTGCCAAAAACCACAAAGCGGGACTCTATGTGCTGATAACGGACGATTGTGTCGGTAAAATCTACGGACAAAAGCTTTTACTCAGCTTAAAAGATGTAGGACTGAATGTGGATTCCATCGAATTTCCCGCGGGCGAGGCTTCCAAAAACATTAACACTGCCCTGGATATTGTGGAAAAGTTGTTGAAACGGGGAACCGACAGGGAGACTCTTTTAATTGCTTTAGGCGGCGGAGTTGTGGGCGACATAGTCGGCTTTATCGCTTCCGTTTTCATGCGCTCCATTCCTTATATTCAAATTCCGACAACACTCGTGGCACAGGTAGACAGCAGTATCGGCGGAAAAACCGCTATCGACCTGCCTTACGGCAAAAATCTACTGGGGACATTTTACCAGCCCGACGCGGTATTCGCGGATTTGAGTTTTCTGGATACACTGCCGGAAAAAGAATTCAACAATGGGCTGGCGGAAATTATCAAATACGGTATCATCGAAGATGAAAAAATGTTTCATACTCTGGAAGACAATATGGAAGCGGTAAAACAAAAAGACGCGGCGCTTTTGTTAAAGCTTGTGGAAAATTGTTGCCGCATCAAAAAATCAATTGTCGAGATAGACGAAAAGGAGCAAGGTCTGCGGCGCATTCTTAACTTCGGCCATACACTGGGGCATGCGTTGGAAGCCCTTTCCAAATATAAAGTAACGCATGGCGAAGGAGTGGCTCTGGGGATGATCGCGGCGGCGCGTATTTCCGAAAAAATGGGCTATCTGGAAAGCGGGGAAACCAAGCGTATCGAAGGGCTTATAAACAGCGCGGGCCTGCCCGGGAATATACCTAAGTCCTTTTCTCCGGAAAGTATAATTTCTCAGTTGTGTATGGACAAGAAAAAAAGGGGGGGCATCGTTCATTTTGTTTTGTTAAAGAAAATAGGAATGCCGTTTGTCAACGGAGGTATAGAGGCCAGCTTGATTAGCGAAGTAATTGAGGAGATGAAAAAATGAAGCCGAGGCGCTTGGAAAATTTACGAAAACCCATAAAAGAAAAAGACCGAGAGATTATTCGTTTGTTAAATGAACGGGCGCAAATATCCGTCCAGATAGGCAAGGTTAAAGGCGAAGGCGGAATCGAAGTATATGATCCTGCTCAGGAAGCAAAAATTCACGGCTATCTGCAGGAGCTTAATTCCGGCCCTCTACCCCGGGATGCCATAACGGCTATTTTCAGGGAAATTATTTCCGCCTCGCGCAGTTTGCAAAAACCGATGAACATTGCTTTTTTGGGACCGGAAGCTTCCTTTTCTCATCTGGCAGCACGGCTGCATTTTGGCGAATCCAGCCGCTATTCTCCTCAGACAGGAATCGCTCGAGTTTTTGATGAAGTAGAAAAAGGTTCCATGGATTGGGGCGTTGTTCCCGTAGAAAATTCCCTAGAAGGATCGGTGAACATTACTCTCGACCGGTTGATTATGACCGCGCTGAATATCAGGGCGGAGATTTTTTTGCGAATCAGCCAATGCCTTATTTCTTCGGCTAAAAGCATGACGGATATTAAAAAAATTTATTCGCATCCGCACGCCTTAGCCCAGTGCCAGGTATGGCTCAGAACCAATCTGCCCAATTGTGCGCTGGGCGAAGTGGAAAGCACGGCCGCGGCGGCGCAAATGGTGCGGGGAAAAAAGAATGAAGCGGCGATAGGCAGTTCCCTTGCCGCTCAGATTTACGGCTTGAATTTGCTGGCTGAAGGCATCGAAGATAACTCCTCCAATATGACGCGCTTTTTGGTTATAGGCAGAGGAGAAAGCAACGCTACTGGCGATGATAAAACTTCTTTGATTTTCGCAACACCCCATTCGCCCGGTTCGCTTCATCGCGCGCTATCTTCATTCGCCCGCCGCCGGATTAATTTGACCAAAATAGAATCGCATCCGGTAAAAGAGAGATTGTGGGAATATCTTTTTTTTGTAGATATGCTCGGCCATATAAAAGATAGGCAGATAAAGAGCTGTTTACAGGAGTTGAAAGAAAAAACAACTTTTCTAAAGATATTGGGTTCATACCCGAAAGCGGAAGGCAGATTATGATTTGTATCCCCATTACGGCCGGTACGAACAAAGAAGCGCTCAAAGACATCGAAAAGAGTTGTCTCGTTGCCGATTTCATCGAGTTGAGAATGGATTTAATCGAAGGCGGAGTTTTACCGGAATTGATTTCCGCAGCCCGCAGCAGTTCGGCTTGGGTTAAAATTATCGTTACCTGCAGAAAAAAGGAGGAGGCCGCCCTTGCCGGAAAAGCAGTGGTTATCAAAAACACAAAAAGCCAAAAGATAGCTTTGCTTAAAGAAGCAATCAAACTAGGCGCGGATTTTATCGACATTGAACTTGCGGAAGGAAACGTAGCAATCCGGGAGCTCAAAACATTTTGCGCAAAACAGGGAGGTTTTACCAAAATCATTATTTCCTATCATGCTGTTAAGACGACTCCCTCGCTTACAAAGCTCAAAGAAGTATTCAATAAGTGCGTAAAGGCTAACCCGGCAATTGTAAAAATCGTTACCTTAGCCAAAGCACCTGAAGATAATTTGAGAGTTCTCAGTTTGATCCCTTATGCGCGGAAACGTTCTCAGGAAATCATTGCCCTTTGCATGGGAGCTCCTGGTCGCCTCAGCCGCGCCGTAGCGCCTATCATGGGCAATTATTTGAGCTTTGCCGCGCTGGATCAGAAAAGTCAATCCGCGCCGGGGCAGTTCACAGTTGGGGACATGAAACAAATACTTAAATTGCTTAAAGACGAAAATGATTCGCAGCCGGTGAAGATTCTTTCCGTGAATACACCGCAGAATTATATTCTGTTGGGCAATCCGGTGCAGCAAAGCCTTTCTCCCTTGATGCACAACGCGGCTTTGAAGGAAATGAAGATAGCGGAAAACTACAGCGCGTTTTGCGTCCGTAATTTGGACGGCGCGCTGCGAGGCATGAGGGACATGAATATCCGGGGCGCCAGCGTAACCATACCCTTTAAGATCGAAGTTATGGAATATCTGGATGATGTTGATGAACACTCGCTGAAAATAGGAGCAGTAAATACGATCATCAACGAAAATGGCCGCCTGAAAGGTTGCAATACCGATTGGCTGGGGTTGATTCTTACGCTCAAAGAAGCAATGACAATAAGAGATAAAACTTTCGTAATTATCGGCGCGGGCGGAACGGCGCGGGCGGCGACCTATGGAATCCTAAAGGAAGGCGGATTCCCGATTATCACAAACAGAACGCTGGAAAAAGGAAAGATTCTTTCCGGGAAATTCGACTGCCCGTTTCATCCGCTTTCCGAAATAGGCAAGATCAACGCCGACTGCCTCATTAACACGACGCCTGTGGGAATGTATTTCCACAAGGATAAATCGCCGGTCGAATCCCCCGTGCTGACCGGATATAAATATGTTATGGATGTTATTTACAACCCACTGAAGACAAAATTACTGGCTGATGCCGAAAAAAAGGGCTGCCATATTCTTTCCGGGTTGGATATGTTCGTTCATCAAGGAGCGGAGCAACTCCGGCTATGGACGGGAAAAGAACCGCCCCTGGTGCTGATGAAAAAAGTGGTATCGGAGAGATTAAGTGAAATTAAATAATAATGTTTTACATTTTAATGAAGTACCGGTGATTGTCCGCGTTCCCGGTTCCAAGAGCCTGACCCAGAGAGCACTGGTGGCCGCTGCTCTGTCAAAGGATAATTCTTTTATCGGTAATGCCCTTGTATCCGAAGACACGCTGCATTTGATAGACGGTTTACGGGCTTTAGGCGCGAACATTTTATCTGCTTTCGGCGGTTTTTTCGTTTCCGGCACAGCGGGCGAAATTGCCAACAGCGGCAAAGAATTATTTTTGGGAAATAACGGTACCGCGCTGCGTTTTCTTACGGCACTGGCCTGCCTGGGCAAGGGCAAATATGTTTTAACCGGCGAAAAGAGGCTTTGCGAAAGGCCGGTGGGAGCGCTGGCCGGAGCATTGCAAAAAATGGGCGTTGATATTTCTTGCCGCAATAACTGCCCGCCTGTTGAGATTAACGCCAACGGCCTTCCTGGAGGAAAAATAATATTGCAAAATATAGAAAGCTCGCAGTATGTTTCAGCTCTGCTTCTTTGCGCGCCTTATACGAAAAAAGGCATGGATTTAACCTTGCAAGGGGATGTTGTTTCCGCGCCTTATATTGATTTGACAATTTCCGTGATGAGTGATTTTGGTGCTAAAATCAACCAAACGTCAAGACATGAATACCATGTTGATGCCGGTAAAATTTATCGGGGCTGTGAATATTACGTGGAAGGAGACGCTTCCAGCGCTTCCTATTTTTTTCTGGCAGCGGCACTTTTAAAAAAGCCAATCAGAGTCAGTGGAATCAGCCGGAAAAGCAAACAGGGAGATATAAGGTTGCTCAACATTCTGGAAAAACTCGGCTGTAAAGTAAAATCAACTGAGGATTGGGTAGAAGTCGCAGGCGCTGATCTAGCTTGCGGTAATTTCACTTTCGACTTAAACGATATGCCGGATATGGTGCCTACTTTGGCTCTGCTTTCGGCTTTTCGCAAAGGACAAACGGTTATCAATAATGTACCTCATTTAAGGATAAAAGAAAGTAACCGGCTGGCGGCGCTGGTTACGGAACTAAACCGCATCGGTATTGAAGCCCGGGAAACACCGGACGGCCTTATCATTCAAGGTGGAGTCCCGGTGCCAGCTAAAATTGAAACTTACAATGACCACCGCATGGCCATGAGCTTTGCCGTTGCCGGTCTAGTTGTCAGCGGTATAGAAATCAGCGACAAAAAATGTGTAGATAAATCATTCCCTCAATTTTGGCAGGAATTAAAGAAGATATGAAGGTTATTTTTATCGGCTATCGCGCGGCAGGCAAATCAACGGTAGGGACATTGCTTTCCGCTAAACTGAAAATTCCTTTCGGGGATACCGATACGCTGGTGGAAAAAAACATGAAAATGTCCATCACAGAAATTGTTGCGCTCCACGGTTGGGATTTTTTCCGCACCAAAGAAAAAGAGGCTGTCCTGACGCTGACGCAGGAAGGAGCGTGCGTGATCGCCACGGGCGGCGGTGTAGTTCTGGATAAAGAAAACGTCGATTTGCTCTCGCAGGCAGGTGTAATTATATGGCTTAACACACCCTTGCATGATATTATCAGCCGGCTTAACAATAACACACCGGAAGCGGCATTGAGGCCGCAGTTTACAGATTGGAATATAGTTCAGGAAACGATATATTTGATGAAGCAGAGGTTCCCTTTATATGAAAATGCCGCTAATCATACTGTGGAAACGGCAAATAAAAGTCCCCTACAGGTCGCGGAAGAAATCTATCAATACTTGGTGGAATCGGGTAATTTAATTAAAATTATTAAAAGCAAAAAATAAATCTTTTGCATTCATCAATGTAATTCATAGGAGATATAACAGGAGTAATTATGGCCGGGAATACAATAGGCGACGTTTTTCGCGTTACAACATGGGGAGAGTCGCACGGGAAAGCCTTAGGAGCGGTTGTGGACGGCTGTCCTGCTGGTCTCGCCCTGGACGAAGCCGACATTCAGCAAGCTCTGGACAGAAGAAGACCGTCGATATCGGTTTCATCAACAGCAAGGAGGGAAAGCGACAAAGTCGAAATTCTCTCCGGTGTTTTTGAAGGTAAAACCACAGGTACGCCTATATCGCTGATGATACAAAATTCTGATGCTAAAGCTTCCTCTTACGATGAATTAAAAGATATATTCCGCCCCGGACAGGGAGATTTTTCTTATTTGCAAAAATACGGCATCCGGGATTGGCGAGGCGGAGGACGAGCCTCCGGCAGAGAAACCGCTGCACGCGTTGCCGCGGGTGCAATTGCCGAAAAAGTTATTGCTGAGATGGGCATGGAAGTACTAGCTTACACGCAGGCAATAGGAGCAATCGAAATTGATCGCACTACAATGTTGTCCGGCAAAGATTTGCGCCGTAGAGTGCGTGATAATGATCTTTTTTGCCCCGATTCGCTGGCTGCGGAAGCTATGGAGAAAAAAATAGCGGTAGCACGCAAAGAAGGTGATTCCCTGGGCGGCGTTGTTGAAATTATAGTGCGGGGCTGTCCTGCCGGCTTGGGCGAACCCGTATTTGACAAAATGGACGCGGATTTAGCTAAAGCTTTAATGAGTATAGGATCGGTGAAAGCGGTGGAAATTGGCGACGGTATTGCTCTGGCCACACTTTGCGGATCTCAGACTAATGATCAAATGGATAAGAAAGGATTTAAAACAAATCACGCCGGAGGCGTACTGGCGGGAATAACCACCGGCGCGGAAATTATCCTGCGCGCTTACTGCAAACCGGTTCCATCTATCGCGAAACCCCAGCAAACTATAGACTCCAGGGGAAAAGAGCAGATAATTAAAATTCAGGGGAGGCACGACGCTTGCGTATTGCCTCGGATAGTTCCTGTTTGCGAAGCGATGGTATGCATTGTTTTGGCAGACCACTTACTCCGGCAAAAGGCGATCAGCAAATGAACAATACTACTGTGGGTATTATAGGCGGCACGCGAGGCATGGGGCACTGGTTTGCCGGGTTGCTTAGCAAAGAAGGCTGCACAGTCCATGTGAGCGGAAGAAAAACTACGCTCAATGCCAAAGAAATCGCCAAAATATCCGATGTTGTTGTGGTTTCAGTACCGATTTCCGCCACTGCCGAAGTTATTAAACTTGTCGGACCGCTTCTGACTAAAGATAAACTATTCATGGATTTAACTTCGCTGAAAAAAGAACCTGTGGCATTGATGCTCGCAAGTTCTCCGGCGGAAGTAATCGGCTGTCACCCGCTTTTTGGACCTACGCTGAAAGAAATTTCCGGGCAAAATGTTATTCTATGTCCGGCCCGCGGGACCAGGTGGCTTCCTTGGCTAAAAGGCGTCTTTAAAAAAAATAATTTGGTTGTTTTGGAATCAACCCCTGAAAAGCACGATCAAATGATGGCGATTATTCAAGTGCTCAATCATCTCAATACGATATCTTTAGGAATGGCGCTGGCCGCGACAGGAATTCCCTTGGCTGAAATTAATAAATTTTCTACACCTATTTTTCAAGCAAAGCTGGATATTATAAAAAAAGTGTTCACGGAAAGTCCTGAGCTGTACGCCGATATAATCACAAGAAATCCCGACACAGGTAAAATACTTAATATTTACGAAAAAGCACTCGCGGATATTAGCCAAATCATTAAATCCGGCAATAAAACAAAACTGAAAGAAGTTCTGGATAAAACGGCAAAAAAGCTATTCTAGTCAAAGATGCATTTATATAATCATTAGATTGCTCCTAACTCTTCCTGCTTCTTCTATTCTCTGGAGGAATTTACCGGTTATGGTTCGGCTTAAGCTAAATTGCGTTTACTTTTAATTAATTACAACCGCGACAAAGTTTTTGTTGTGCTATCTTCTTTTTTTCTTTTGATTTTAAGCAAACTTAATGTATTTTTAAATTAATATAAAAAGGCGAACCTATACTAATCATTAAAAGGGGCAAGGGCTGATTTATGGAAACAATGATTAATAAAGTTGCAGAAATGATTGCGGCGTCAAACAGAGTAGTAGTTTTTACCGGAGCAGGGATCAGCACGGAATCGGGCATACCTGATTTCCGCGGGCCCGGAGGTCTTTGGACTAAGGTTGATCCCAACGATTACACTATTGATAAATTTTTAAGTTCGGAAACAACGCGCAAGAAAATGTGGCAGCGCATGAGAGAGGGAGGTTTGATGGCAGATGTTCAACCAAACCGCGCTCATATTGCGATAGTAGAGCTGGAAAAAATGGACAAATTGAGTTCTATCATCACGCAAAATATCGATAATTTGCATCAAAAAGCAGGCAACAGTCAGCACTTAATCCATGAACTACACGGTAATATGCAGTGGATTGTTTGTCTTGATTGTCGTAAACGTTATCCGATCGAAATCGCCAAACAAAATGTACCCTCACCCGATTATGTGCTCTCATGTGACTCATGCCACGGTATTCTCAAACCCGATGTTGTTTTATTTGGTGAAGCTCTTCCCCAAGACACGCTGATGCAGGCAACTCAGGAAGCGCGAAGTTGTGATTTGCTTATCGTCATTGGTTCCACATTGTTCGTTTATCCCGCGGCTTACATGCCGCTTTACGCCAAACAGTCCGGCGCGAAAATTGTTATCATCAATCTCGGTCCCACAGAGCAGGATGACATTGCCGATGTCCGTATTGACGCGCCGGCGGGAGAAACAATGACCAAGATAATCGCGAAACTAAAGGCTGAAGGCTGAAGGCTGTCTGATGTGTTTGATAGTTTTCGCTTACAATGCTCATCCTTCATACCATCTGATTCTGGCGGCTAATCGCGATGAATTTTACGAACGGCCGTCGTCACCCGCTGATTTTTGGGAAGACGCACCGCAGATTCTGGCCGGAAAGGATTTAAAAGAAGGAGGCGCGTGGCTGGGCATTACCAGGGAAGGAAAATTTGCCGCAATCACCAATTACCGCGATCCGGCCGCGTTCAAGATTAATGCTCAATCGCGCGGCAAGCTCGTGCGTGATTTTCTTTGCGGCGATCAAAGCGCGGATAAATACTTGGAAAATATTTCCCAGCAGTCCGATAAATATAATGGTTATAATTTAATTTTACGGGATAATGACGGGCTCTATGTTTTTTCCAACCGCGGGGAAAAACAAAAACTCGGCACCGGAATTTACGGGTTGAGCAATCATCTTCTGGATACTTCCTGGCCTAAAGTTCTCCAAGCCAAGAAGGAGTTAAAAAGAGCCTTGCATGAAAAAGGAGCCGCCTTGGAAGATGCTTTATTTGCCATTCTCTCCAGCAGGCATGTTGCGCCCGACAATAAACTTCCCGCGACAGGGGTCGGCAGGGAATGGGAAAGACTTTTATCGCCTATCTTTATAAAAAGCCCCAATTACGGCACCCGTTCCTCGACAATTTTACTTTTTGGAAAAAATAAGCGCGTTAAGTTTGTGGAAAAAGTTTTTGATGAAAAATCCGAACTGTGGCTCACCAGCCGATTTTCTTTTTTCACAGAGAAAGAAAAATAAAATGGAACAGGAATCAAGCAACGCTTATCCTTTGACACCGCGAGTAGGAGTCGGGGCGATAACTGTAAAAGACGGGAAAGTCCTATTGGTAAAACGCGGAATAGAACCAAGTTATGGACTTTGGGCTATTCCAGGCGGAACTCTGAAACTTGGTGAACCTTTGCAAGAGGGCGCCGCCCGCGAAATTCTGGAAGAAACCGGTATAAGGATCAAAATAGGCGCTTGCGTTTATGTGTTTGATTTCTTTGAGCGCGACGATGCAGGAAAAATTAAGTTCCATTTTGTAATCGTTGATTTTGCCGCTGATTATATTTCCGGTGAGCCCAAAGGCGCGGATGACGCGCTGGAGGCACGCTGGCTTTCTCCCGAAGAATTAAACAATTTGCCCGTGGCAAAAAATACTCTTAATGCTTTACGCTCGATAGGTTTTTTACCTTAGTATAATTGTATCACATGACGAAAGGAGGATTATATGAAAGTTGTTTATCATGAAGATTATAACGAAGTTTATACATCTGATCCTGCTTCCGCCGCCGGAAGAATCCAGACAATTGAAATGGCACTCCGCGGCAAAGTAACTTTTATCACACCTCTTTCGGCTTCAAAAGAAGATATAGCCGCGGTACATACAGCACAGCATATAGATCAGGTGAAACAAGAAGGCGTTTACGAAATTGCCGCGCTCGCCGCCGGTGGCGCAATCCTTGCGGCGCAAATCGGTTTAACCGAACCCTGTTTTGCCGTAATTCGCCCGCCCGGCCACCACGCTTCCTCCGGAAGGGCTTGGGGATTTTGCTATTTTAACAATATGGCGATAGCGCTGGAAAAATTGAAACGCGAAGGCAAAATTAAGAAGGCTTTCCTTCTGGATTTCGATCTGCATGATGGTGATGGCAATGTGAATATCCTGGGCGGCAAAGGATATGTGATGATACTTAATCCCACAGGGCAAAACCGCAATGATTATTTAAAAAATGTGGAGGTGAGCCTCACCCAGACGGATGCCGATATGATTGCTGTATCTGCCGGTTTTGACAACCACGAAGCCGACTGGGGCGGCCTTTTGAAAACAGAAGACTACAAATATATGGGCACCCTGGTGCTTCATGCCGCCCGGCGCAATAACGGCGGCTGTTTTGGCATTTTAGAAGGCGGCTATAATCATAGCGTTTTAGGCAAAAACGTGCTGGCTTTTATTGAAGGGCTGGAAGAAAAGTAAAAAGTTCAGTTGCTTCCCAATTGTTCTTTGAGTTTTCCGCGGTTTTTGATGCCTTGTTCGACCCGGTTGAGAGCGGAAGATATATCATCGTCGGACTTCCCTAAGCGTTTATCGGCTTGTTTGTAAAGCGCCAAGGCGGCATCGAGATCGCCGCGGCTTTCGGCACAGGCGCCCAGGTTATAAAGCAAGGCATAAGAATTAGGGGCGATGTTGCGTGCTTCTCCCCATAGTTCGCAGGCATTATCCATCCTGCCCTTATCCGCGTATTCCAAACCGCGTTTCAGTTTTTCTCTAGCTTCCGCTGATTCGATGCCTTCTTTGGAATCCATTAAACTGATTTCCTTTATTACATAGTACGGAGCAATATCGCGCCGGAAATCTTTCTTGACCGATTCCTTGGCCCTTTCTAAAAGTTCATTTCCGCTTTGTGCCGGCCGCGTATCATCGCAGCCGGAAGAATTTGTCGAAGCGGAAAGATTACGGGAATAAAGAATTCTGCCGGTAGTAACATCGACTAACTTGGGAGAAACTGCAAAGTTAGCGACTCTTTTTACACAATTAGCGTTGTGCTGCCGCCACGAAATACAGGTGCCACGATATAAATTGCCGTCTTTATCTCTTTTTTGTTCATACTGCACACAGGTTGAACGATTTTCATAATAGGGGCTATCGTCACAGCTATTCCGGATGACAACTCCGGTATAAATACCCTGGGCGCCGATAAGCTTACCGATTTTGGCTGCCGTTTTCTGATCCACCATGCCGCTTTGAGAAAGCTGCATTTCGCTGATGGTTTTGTCAATTGATGCACGGTCAACAAGAGTAAAATAGGGTTTATCATCAATGCCGATACCCGCTAAAACTCCTTCAATTTCAGCAGTGAATGCCCTGCCTTCAGGGCCGCTGAAAGGCAGTACGGCTATGGTTTTTGTCAGCGACGCCTCATGATATTGCGCAGGCTGAAGCATATTAACTTTAATTTTTGTGGCACAACCGGAAAGCATTAACAAAATAGCAAAAAAACCAATAAAAATATTAAACCTATTAACCAATCCGCACGCAGTACGCATTTTCCCCTCCCTTTATTATTCGTAGATTTGAATGGACGCTTTGGTTCTTTGTCTTCTTTTAGTTTCTTTTACCGAGTATTTTTGACGGCATTCATCATCTTTGATTACCAGGGAACATTCCAGGTAATCAGCTATTTCAATAATGCAACCGCGGATAGCTTTACCAGTGGGAGTTTTTTCCTGTTTGCTTAAGTTGCCGGAAAGCCCGGGGACGATTCCGGAGGGACCGTTGATGGTCATGCCGCCGGAAGTAGAATTTACCTCAATTGTGCGGAAATCGATAATTTCACCAGTTTCCATATCGATTACTTTCAAATCAACGGCAATATAGGCTTTCTGTTGCTCTCCCCCAAAAGAAAAAACCTTGTATTGAATACCGTCGTCGGTACCGCTGGTGCTTTCTTCAAAAGCGGAAACAGTCGCCGCCACTAAGTATTTCGCTCCTTTGATCTTTCCCAGCTTCATTTTCGTGGAAGAATCCACCAGACCGGATTCGCTCAGTTGCTGCTCGCTCAGTACTGAAATCAGATCATTACGTTCCAAAACCTGAAAAGATTTGGTGAAAGCCAGCTCGTTAATCAACATATCCTGCATCTCGGAAGCGGTGGAACTAGTCCACCAGTAAGCACGCGTATTATTGGTGAAATGCAAAACACCGATGCGCGATTTTTCCGCAGCTAAAGCCATTACCGAACTGCCCAAAATAAGACACCCCAGAACAAGTAAAATAATTTTTTTTATGATCTGTACCATCCTTAAAACACCTTATACCCTCTAATCAGAAAAAGCCGGGCCACCCTATTTTTGATAATCTAAAAGAAGGGAATAAGGCGAAAAATTGACAACTTTAAAGTTTCCTTTTTGCTTGATACTGTTGGCTAAATAAAGCGTGTTTTCGGGATAGCTGACGATAAAATCGCCCATTTGCTTTTCTTCGACTTCGGAAACCCAGACGATATTTTGCAGCATCGCTTTAATTTCCATAACCGTTTCTATATCGCTTACGCCATTGATCTTAATGGCGACTTTCTTTGCGTTGCTTTTGATGTATTGACCGACTTTGTCCAAAATTACAGGCGCCAGATTTTGCGCCAGTTCTTTCATTGCTTCCGCGGCTGCGTCTTCCACGCTATTGGCTAATCCTTTAGCCTGCTCGGTGCCCGCCGTCAATATTTCCATATTGCCGGTTTTATTATTTTTAGCAATGATCCGGTAGGTCAGACGAACAGTCACATTATTAAAGGGCATAGAGAGACCATAGCCGATGTTTTCCCCTTTTTTGGTGGAAATTGTATAGTCCACTTTGCCGATGATAATTAAGTTGGACAAAAATTTGTACATCATGCTGCGCACCGTTAAAGTACTACCGCTGCGCACGGCATTTTCGATTACTTTGGCGTCGAGGGTGTTAGTGGGGGCGACATCGACAACCGTGTAGCTTTGTTCAGTGAGCTTACCGATAAGTGTTTCTGAAAGGATATTTGTTTCTTCAAATTCATCGCCGCTTCGGCCAGGCTTGCGTGCGGGAATAAAAATAGCAATAGAATTATTTAATCCTAACTGGGAAACGGCCTCCCTGGCGCTGGCCGGTTCCACGCAAGCGTTAATCTTGACATTGACACTATCTGTAGTGTTTTTCTGATCTGTTATTTTATAACTTTTAACTACACCGCCCGCTTTTGTTTTAATAACATCTTCTACCAGAGTAAAATTTTGAACAAAGCTTTGCGCTTTGATTTCGGTTCCGACAACTTGTTCGATTGCCGACCATTTGGCTCGTGCAATCGCTTCCAGCTTGGCAGAAGAAATGTCATTATTGAAAATGGCGGCTTCGGCTTCCGCGTTGACACATTTTTCCTGGCTATATGCCGGGGTTAATCCCCAGCAAAATAAAATCGTAAGACAAAGAAAAACCAATCTATTTTTCATTATTTTACCTCGATTTGTTTGTTTTTAATAATCTTAATTATAAAACCTTGTCAACAGATTACGTTATGTTAGCATAAAGTTATAAGAGATTCAATTTATACCATTTCGCATTGAAGCTGCCGCCTGGTCGGCGTCACTTCCCTGTAGGGTAAAAGTCATTTTTATTGCGCGCCCTTTGGTTGCGCACCCGGTCAAAGGATAACGAGGCGGCAAGGAGGAGGCTCCGCAATATCCGCCAAGGCGGATTGGTATTACTTGCCGATGCAGAAGCTGGCGAATATCTTATCCAGTATATCGTCATTAATTTTTTTACCGGTGATTTCGTCCAGATGATCTAGGGCTTCACGCAGCTCGAAAGCGGCCAATTCCGGCGACATGCCTCCGCTAATGTTGTTTTTCGCCGCCTGAATTTTTTTTTGGGCATTCTCCAACGCCAGCTTATGGCGTAAATTGCTAATCATCACTTCACCGGTATTTTTCTCCATGCTGTCATTCACAACATCAACAATAGTATCTTTCAATTCTTCCAATCCCGTGCCGAATTTTGCCGATATTTTAAGAATTTTTTTTCCTCGCGGAATTAAACGCTCGATTTTTTTTGTTTCCCAGGAAGGTGGCAAATCAATTTTATTGATGGCGATAAGAATATTGCCTTCTTTATTTTTATCAATAACTTTTTTGTCTTCATTGGTTAAGGGTTTACTTACGTCCAGAATAATAATCACTACATCGGCATTGGCCAGATTTTCCCAGACCAGGGCTATTCCTTCTTTTTCGATGGCGTTTCGCGGTTTTCTAATTCCAGCAGTATCCACCAGATTTAAAGGAACGCCGCGAATGTTAATGGTATCTGTAATTAAATCACGTGTTGTACCGGGTATATCGGTAACAATAGCCTTTTTTTTGCCCGTCAGCGCGTTGAGTAAGCTGGATTTGCCCACATTGGGTTTGCCCGTAATAACGACATTGATGCCTTCCGTGAACATTTTTGCCGTTTGATACGATGACAAAAGTAATCGTACATGCTCGGCTGCTGAATCTATTTGCGGCGGGAATTCGGGAGTCTCGCCTACGGATACATCCTCGGAAAAATCAATCGCGATTTCCAGCAAGGCCAGCGCATCGATCAAAAGATTTCTCAGGTTTTCCACTTCCAGACTCAGCCCTCCTTTTAACTGGGCAAGACCTAGGGCGTACGCTTTTAGAGATTTGGCGGAAACCATAGCGGCAAGTGCTTCCGCCTGCGACAAATCGAGGCGGTTGTTGAGAAAAGCGCGCTGCGAAAATTCGCCGGGCTGGGCAAGACGACAGCCCAATTCCACCAATTGTGTCAAAATGGTTTGCATGATGAGCGGACTGCCATGGCAGTTGATTTCAATAACGTCTTCTCCTGTAAAAGAGTGCGGTTGACGCATGTAAGACATTAAAACTTCGTCGAGGATTGTTTTGCCATCGGCTGAAACTATATCGCCGTGATATAGAACATGACTCTCCCATGGACAATTTTTTGCGGTGGGTTTGAAGATACGGCGCGCTATTTCATGAGCTTTGGGTCCGCTGACCCTAATTATTCCAACTCCTGCCGTGCCAAAAGGAGTGGCTATCGCTGCTATGGTGTCTTGGCAACGCACAGTAGGAAAATGCCCCTTTACACGATGATCGGCAAATCGACCGGAAAGCTACCCTTGTTTCTTTTCTCCGTTATGATCGGCATTGCCTCTTCTCGCGGGAAGAATTACTATTTTTCTGTATTCACCTTCGCCGCGGCTTTTTGTTGTTAAAGATTCATCCTCCTGCAAGGCCAGATGGATAATACGCCGGTCATGCGCACTCATGTGGCTGATCGATACCGGTTTGTGAGTCTTCTTTACTTTTTGCCTTATTCTTTCCGCCAAACTTAGCAGGGATTCTTCTCTTCTTTTCCGGTATTCTTCCGAATCTACCATTATTATCTTGCGTTCATTATCGGATTTATTCAGGGCTTTATTTAATATATACTGAAGGGCATCAAGGTTTTGACCGCGTCTGCCGATAAGCAACCCGCTGTCATTGCCCTCAATATTGAGAACTATCGTGTCCGTTGTTTCCCTGACGATTACCCGGCATTGCAAAGACATTCTTTGCAGAATACCGTCCAATAGCTCTCTTGCCTGAGACGCCAGTGCAGAATTTGATTGGACCGCTACAGGCGCAGACGGCTTTTCCGTCTTAGTCTTTGGTTCTATTTTAATTCTTGCTTCGCTTTTATTCCCGATATTATCACTTAAAGCGAAATCCACATCCACAGAAAGTAAGGAAGCTTTGATTTTTGCTTTTTTGGAAAGTATGCCCAAAAAGCCTCCTGCGTCTTCGGAAATAATTTCGATATTTAACTTTTCCCGCGACACGCCGAATTCACGGCAAGCTTTCTCAATGGCTTCATCAATTGATTTTTCTTCTATTTCCAATGTTTTCGCGTTCATCTCGAAACCTCTTGTCAATATATCAATTAGCCAGCTTTTTATTTATATAAAATTGCTGTCCGATGCTTAAAATATTATTAAACAACCAGTAAATGACCAGCCCCGCAGGAAAGTTTAAAAAGAAAAAAGTGAGAACTAAGGGCATCAACAACATAATCTTTGCCTGCATAGGATCGCCCATAGCGGGCGTCATTTTCTGTTGAATAAATTGCGTTGCACCCATGATAATCGGCGTAATGTAATAAGGGTCCTTTGCCGACAAGTCCTGAATCCACCAAAAAAACGGGGAATGGCGCAATTCAATTGAATAAAGCAGAGCTTTGTAGAGGCCGAAAAATACGGGAATTTGAATCAACATCGGCAAGCATCCGCTAAGAGGGTTTATTTTATGAGCGCGGTAAAGCGCCATGGTTTCCTGGCCGATTTTGGTCTGATCATTCTTGTATTTTTCTTTTAACGCAGTTATCTTCGGCTGAATTTTTTGCATTTCCTTCATGGATTTATAACTTAAGTTACCCAACGGCCAAAAGATTATTTTAACCAATGTGGTTAAAATGATAATGGCAATTCCGTAGTTATGTACAAACGCGTAAAGAAAATTAAGGATTAAAAGGAACGGCATGGCCAGCCATTTCAACCAACTGCCGAAATCAATGGAATCTTCCAAGCCCACATTTTGCGCTTTGAGTAAACCGTGATCCTTGGGACCAAGATAGAGGGAATAACTAATAATACCGCTCTGTCTGCCGGGAATTACTTCTTTTTGTCCCTTAATGCTCACTGTAACCATGTCATTGGAGTCACGGTTCATGCTCACGCTGGTCAAAGACGGATTTTCCGGGATAAAAGAGGCGATAAAATATTTACTTTCAAAACCAGCCCACAATACATTGGGACCCAACATTGTCTCTTTATCCAGTTTTTTAACTTCCTGCCGTTCAATGCTCTTGGCAACAGAAACAACCGGGCCTTCATGACCATAGCTGTCGTCCTCATGTTTGGGATCAACATACTGTTGCCAGCTGAGCCTCGGTATCTGGATCAGCGGCGCATCTGTAAGGTTATATATTTTAACTTCAAGTCCGATTGTGTAATTATCGGGATTAAAAGTAAAAATCTTTTCTGTTTTGATTTTGCCGTCATAAGTGCCGGAAAAAACCAGGTTTTGCTTTTCTTTGGTATTGATCAAATCCAGTTTGGTTGTATTGGTTCCAAAAACAGAATCGGCGACAATATCGGCGCTTGATTCCGGAAAAGTTACCGTCAGGGGATACGGCATTCCTTCCTTTACATTGACAAGTTCCACAAGTTCTTTGTTTTTCGGCTTGGATTTTTCTTGGGCACCTGTAAAAAAATTCTTAAGGAGAGGATAAATATCGTCGGCGCATTCACTACATTCTTTTTGATATCCTTTGAGCTTAAACGACTTTAAGGCAGCTCCTTTAGTGGAAAAAATCGCGGTGTAACGGGAAGTTTCCACCTTGATGTCTTTGCCCGCAACTTCCTTTTTGACTATGGTCTTTTTAGCAGTCGTTATTGTTTGAGGGGAAACCGGTTTTGTTATCGTCTCTTTTTGAACCTGCTGTGCTTCCTTGACAGGAGTAGCTGCCCTCTCCGGCGCTGGCGGTTTGGCAAAAAACATCTGATATATTAAAAGTACGGCAAGCGATAGGACTACGGCAAGTATTGTCCTTTTGTCCATTGAAAACCTCCCTATTATTTTTTTACTTTACTGGATCGTAACCACCGAGATGTAGAGGATGGCAACGAAGAATCCTTTTTACGCCCGCAAATAAACCTTTCGCCGGCCCATGCAACTTAATTGCCGAAATGGCATACTCGGAGCACGAGGGATAAAAACGGCAACACGGAGCAAAAAAGAAAGGTGAAACGCAAATTTGGTATGAACGAATTATGAAAATAAAAAATTTTACTAAAATTTTTCTGAGCATAGATTATGTTTTGGCTTTCCGTGTGAAGAGTTCCATTAATTCTCTGCATGCTTCCTGATAAGTGAGGGGGGGTATATTTTTTTTAGCCATTACAACAACGTCATGCTCGGCCGGAAACAAGGCCTTGTTAAGGCGAAAAAATTCTCGAATTAGGCGTTTGATTCTGTTTCTTCTTGCGGCATTGCCCGCTTTTTTGGATACGGTTATTCCCAACCTTTTAATACTCTGGGCATTACTGCATGTTATAGTTGTAAAGTTTTGCGAACTTCTCCAAACCCCCTGTTGGTAAATGGCTCTATACCTGCTACTATTGGTTATCCTTTCCAATTTCCGGTAAGATTCTTTTTTCATGCATACCGACCGACCATCCCTTGAGGCGCTAAAATCACGAACTTATACGGCTAAACGTTTTCTTCCTTTGGCTCTTCTGCGGCTCAAAACTTGCCTGCCGGATTTTGAAGCCATTCGGACAAGAAAACCGTGGGTTCTTTTTCTTTTGGTATTTGTTTTATTGGTCAAAGTCTTTTTCATAAGTAAAACCCCTAAAAGTTATAGGGTCATGCGTAAATCACAGACACATTTATTTGTCAAGGCAAAATTGGCGAATACCCGCAACTCTCTTATGGCAGTCGTCCTTCTTGCTTTAGTTTGGCAATGATTTGATTAATTACCGGCATGGATTCCACTGCCGCCCTTTCGCCTTCCATGATGGCTTCATGTCGCCTGGTAAAATCGCTAGAGCCAATGTGCCCTACTTTCGGTTTAATTACTACATCGGCGTTTTTAAATTGAATGGCCGCTATCTTGCCGTACATTATATCAATCGCCTTCATAATCGTTTCAATCGTACCGGTTGGTGCGGCGGTCTCAAAACTCGATGATATATCCACTGCAATCACCACGTCCGCACCGTACCTGCGGGCTACATCCGCAGCCAAAGGATTTACCACTCCCCCATCCACATAATACTTATCACCTATATTAACGGGCTTGAAAATTCCGGGAATTGAACAGCTTGCCCGCACTGCCTTCCCTGCATTTCCCCGTCCGAATACCATCTCTTCGCCGGTTTGAATATTTGTGGCTACGGCATAGAAGGGAATTTTAAATTTATCTATTGGTGTATATTTCAATTTATTGTTGACGAAGCTTTCGAGCTTTTCTCCTTTGATAAAACCATTATCGGGTATGATATAATCGGCAACATCGTCTTTTTGAATGCCGAAAGCAATAGTCTGCAATTCGTAGGGACTATAGCCGTAAGCATAGAGGCTGCCGACAAAGGAACCGACACTGGTACCTACAATCATATGAATAGGAATTTTATGCGATTCAAGAACTTTTAAAACTCCGATATGTGCAAAACCCTTAGATGCACCGGCACCTAAAACAACAGCAATTTGAGCCGTTTTTGACGGTATAATTTCTTTCGGTGTTGAAGCACAGGAAACAAGCATAGATAGTAGAAGACAATAACAGATTAAATTAATAATATTTTTTATTGAATATAAATATTTATATTTCATAAATTTTATTGCTTCCTTTCTCTTTTATTTCCCAAACGAGGTCTTCTTATTTTTGATTTTTGCTGCAAGCTTGAAGTTTGATCGGTTCCAGCGGCCGGTTGAACCGGCGGCGCATGTAATGATTGCTGATAATAATCATCCAGCAACATGGTAATTAATGCCAACTGGTCTTCCGCCCGGGATAAAGTTCGCGCCAAAGGCGCAAATCGCTGCATTCTCTCAATTTGAAGATTATCGTGGGCACGGAGACGCGCCTCCAAAAGCGCCGTTATCCGTTCGGCAACAATCCTCTCCATCTCTTCATCGCCGGGAAGCGAGCGCTCCTCCATGTTAATATTGTAATAACGGGCAATGCTTTGCAGCTTGAATTTTTCCATTTCTGCTACCAGCGAAATAGCGACACCGCTTGATCCCATGCGACCCGTGCGTCCGGCACGGTGGATGTAAGCTTCCGGGTCTTCCGGCGGCTCGTATTGAATTACATGAGAAAGGTCGGGAATATCAATGCCCCGAGCCGCCACGTCCGTCGCTACTAAAAAACGCAGGGCGCCACGCTTTACCCGAGCCATGACCTTTTCC